>Ga0116190_1002111_pt1 | contig 16234 bp, 15 predicted proteins | sample AD_JPNTR4_MetaG_FD_89808 | JGI IMG/M metagenome (GOLD analysis project Ga0116190, IMG submission 89808) | Active sludge microbial communities of municipal wastewater-treating anaerobic digesters from Japan - AD_JPNTR4_MetaG | ecosystem: Engineered > Bioreactor > Anaerobic > Digestate | place...
CATTTTTTTAGGGGGCTTACTTTTTAAAAATGAAAAATATTATTTCTAATTCACTGAAAATCAGATAAATTTTGTTTTATTAAATTAATTTTGTAGTTTTATCGGACAATAATGTTTCTTAAATAAAAAAATGAGTGAAATCACACATCAAAACAATACAATTTTACGATGATTAAAAAATAAAAAACCATCATAAAACATTGTATAAAAAAAGGTATTTGATAATAATGTATCAAATACCTTTTTTACATTATTAAAAAAATAATACTACTGTAATTGTTTTATTAATGATACTATATAATCATAGTGTTTTTGTGTTACCGGAACAAGAGGCAAGCGCAATTGATTTTGAACTAAGCCCATATAATGTAATGCGGCTTTTACACCGGCAGGACTGCCTTCCATAAACAAACTATCGGTAAATTCTATAAGTTTTAAATGTAATTCTAAGGCTTCCGAGAATTTATTTGCTTTACATAAACGTACCATATCAGAATACATACGAGGCATAGCATTAGCTGTAACCGATATAGCACCGGCAGCACCAAGAGACATATGAGGTACTACAATTGAATCGTCACCACTAATTACCAAAAAATCTTTAGGAACACTTCGTTTTATATAGGTAAATTGCTCTACAGAAGGTGATGCTTCTTTTAATCCGATTATGTTTGGAATTTCATGTGCAATTTTAATTGAAGTTTCTGCTTCCATATTACACCCTGTGCGTCCCGGAACATTATACGCAATTACGGGCACTACACTTGCTTGGGCAACTGCTTTATAATGAGCAAACATACCACGCTGATTTGGTTTATTGTAATAAGGAACAACAGATAAAATTGCATCAAATCGCGATGAATCTATTTGAGATGCTGCCTCAACCACTTCGTCAGTATTATTGCCTCCGCAACCTACAACTATAGGTAATCGTTTATTAACTTTAGCATACACAAAATCTAAAATCTCAGCTTTTTCTTGTTTGTTTATTGTAATAGGTTCTCCGGTAGTACCAAAAACTACCAAAAATTCAACACCTCCCTGAATTACATGTTCTATTAATAACCCTAATGCTGTATAATCAACCTGATTATCACTCGTAAAAGGAGTAATAAGCGCAACGCCGGTTCCCTCAAATTTTGTATAAGCCATATGTATCTTATTTGTTAACTTTTATCATTGACAAATATACATGTATTTGATTAATTAAATAATCAATAGATTCATTATTTTTAACATCTATGAGTAAATCTAAATGCATATTTTTATCGCAGAATCTACCAACTTTGAATTTTGCAGTAGATAATTGGGTAATATATAATAATGGATAAATACTTTCCACAGAAATATCTATTAATATATCAAACTGAGTTTTTATAAAGTCAGATATAATACAATTTTGTTCATCGCCATACCAAGTAAAATCTTTTTTGGTAATATATTTACAACCAAACTGCCCCGAAAAAGCAGAAGTTAATTCTGCGTTTGATACAAAACCAACCATTTGTACCTGAGAACCATACGTTTCCATAAGCATTGCAGCAAAACTTGCTACCTTTTTGTGTTGCTCTTGGTCAATTGCATCATATACAATTCCAATTGTTTTAGCATGTTCAAAATTGCATGCTTGAAGTTCACGCACAACCTTTTTTGCTTGTATTTTTAATAAATACGAACCTATAAATTCCTGAACAAATTGCAATTTTCTCATACTGCAATAATACAATTTTTTCACGATGAATGAAAAACAAAATGCCGAAAAAAATATATAACGACGGTTTAAGGTTTAGAGAAACACGTTTAGGGTATTTTTCAACGCTCAAGAAGTTGTTTTAAAATAGTTTCAATTTCATGTCCACGAGTCAATGTCATCATATGCGAACCATTGTGAATAAAATAATCCGCAGTAATATTTCGTACAGGCAGTGTATGGTCGTTATTGCCATGAATATGAATAATTGACTTTGTATTACATTCGTACTTATCCCAAGTAACAATCATAGCAATAGTACGCTTTAAGTACAAAGGATGTTTACTTTTAAGCATTGCCTTAAAAGTAGCTTTACAAACTTTTCTATCCGGTTCTACCAAGGGTTGCATTAGTAATGCCCCCCAATACAGTATTCGTTTTGGAAATAATTTGTATATAGGTATATACCGCTGAAATGTATAGCGAAACGGTAATTCGTTAGAACATTTAGCACTTGAAATTATAATAGTTTTAATTGGGTTTAATACAGACTCTAATTCACAACAAATCATACCGCCCATAGAAACACCAATGAGTATAATTGGACGGGCGCTATCTATTTGAGAAATGAGAGAATAAGAAAATTCACGAAGCGATATTCCTTTTGAAGGAATTGCATACTGAATATGCACTACCGAATACGATGAATCAAATTGAATAGAATCAAAAATTCGGTAATCTGATCCTTGTCCCGGGAAAAGATATACTGTGGGTTTTTGAGCAATAACTTTGGAATAAGCAAAACTTAAACATAGTATAATACCTATTCGTATTATGCTCATACAATTATATCATATTTAACATACGTACAGTCGCTTTAATTGCAGCTGCCGTTTGATCACAATCTAAACCACGAGTTTTGAAAGTGCCATTTTCAGTTTCCCAAGTAATAATAGTTTCTACCAACGCATCAGTTTTTCCTCCGGGAGGAATTGTAACCAAATAATCTGTTAATTTTGGTAATTGTATATGTAAATGAGAATAAATTTTGAGTAACGCATTCATAACGGCATCATATTGTCCATCACCGGCACTGGTTTCTTCAAAAACTTCACCATTTACATTGAGTTTAATAGTAGCTACGGGTTTTAAATTTTTTGCATTGCATACATAATAATTTTCAATGTACACTTTTTCTTCTATTTGAGTAGTACCAAGAACCTCACGAACAATATAGGGTAAATCTTCGGTTGTAATAGTTTCTTTTTTGTCACCCAATTCTACAACTTTTTGGGTAACCAATTTCATAATTTCAGGTTCAAGTTCTAATCCTAATTCTTCAAGATTTTTTTCAATATTAGCTTTGCCCGATGTTTTTCCGAGAGCATATTTTCTTACTCTTCCAAACCGTTCGGGCATAAGTTCGGTACAATATAAATTACCTTTTTTATCACCATCGGCATGTACTCCTGCAGTTTGAGTAAAAACATTTTCGCCTATTATAGGCATATTGTATGCAACTCTAATTCCTGAAATAGACTCAACTAACTTACTAATTTTGTTGAGTTGCATTTCTTGAACAGTTGTTTTAAGATGTGCATGATCGTGAATACACGTAACAATACTTGATAAAACCGTGTTTCCGGTACGTTCTCCTAAACCATTAATGGAAGTATGAACACCTTGAAATCCGGCATTAACAGCTGCTAATGAATTTGCAACGGCTAAATCATAATCATTGTGTCCATGAAAATCAAAATGCAAATGAGGATACATACTTCGTATTGTCCTGCAAAACGTATACGTTTCTTTAGGATTCAAAATTCCTAAAGTATCGGGTAACATAAATCGTTTAATTGATGTTTTGCTTAATTCATTAATCAAAGTATATACATATTCCGGTGAATTACGCATACCATTTGACCAATCTTCAAGATATACATTTACCGATATTCCAAGAGAATCAGCATACGCTATATTTTCTTTTATTTCAGCAATATGTTCTTCAGGTTTTTTGCGTAATTGACCGGTAAGCTGTATTAATGAGCCCTTGCATAAAAGATTTATACAGATACCGCCTGCTTTGTGTACCCAATTTATAGATTCATGATTATCAATAAATCCTAATACTTCTATGTGTTCTAAGTAATTATTTTTTCGTGCCCAATCCATAATTCTTTGAACAGAATCAAATTCTCCTTTTGACACACGTGCCGAAGCAATTTCAATTCTATTTACCTTAACTTCGGTCAATAATTGTTTTGCTATACTATATTTTTCTTTTTCGGTAAATGAAACTCCATTTGTTTGCTCTCCATCACGAAGAGTCGTATCCATTATTTCTATATACATATCTCTACACTATTCTTTTTTGATTAGATATTGATTTTGTTCAAAACCTTACCAAATTTTGTGTAAACTTACACAATTTTATGGAACAAAAATCTGTATTGCGAATATTTTTGAAATGATTCATTTCATTAATCAAAAAGCATGAGGCTTTAATCCTTTCGTCTGATTTTGAGCTGTTAAAGGCGATATAACTTGAGGCACTTTTGGTGAATATTCAAAAAACGAATGTAAAAATGTAGGTATTGCTTCCATTGCAAGAGTATTTGCCGAATTTAACAATACAACTATACCAATTTTCTTTTCTGGACAAAATGCTATTTCGGCTCTATAACCTTCAACAAAACCACCATGATACATAACCTTTGTGTCATGCATGTTAAATACACGCCACCCTAAGCTATATTCTTTAGAATCTACGCCACTCCATAACGCTCCTGAATATTTATATTTAGAACGAATTGGAATACGCGGTGTTTGAATATCGGCGAGCACGGTTGAATCTATAACTTCAGGTGCATATCCTAACAAAGCCTGCAACCATTTACTCATATCGGTTATACTTGCATTTACACCTGCAGCAGGCTTTGTTTCATAATATCTGTTATTTAATGGTAATGCTGCCACATGATTTTTCCATCCCTTATGTGGATACGCATAATTTTGAGTACTTGTAAATCCGTCAAATGTGACTGAAGCATCTATCATTCCAAGAGGGTTGAATATCATTTCTTTAAGAACAGTTTCATATGATTTACCTGTTTGTTTATGTATAATTGTATCAACCAAACTAAACATTACATTTTGATATGCATACAATTCTCCTGGCTTGGAACTAATATTTGCAATTTTTAAATTTGAATATATTTTCGAAAAACTTACACCTCGTTCTATATACGGATCAAATGAATACGAAACTAAGCCTGAAGTATGCGATAAAAGATTTTCTACTGTAAGTAATTGTTGATTCTCTTTTTTCTTTAATTGTAAATCAGGAAGATATGAAATTACAGTAGTATCTAAATGTATTATTTTTTTGTGATGAAGAATTGATGATAATACCCCGGCAAAACCTTTTGATACAGAAGCCAATCTAAAAACAGTATTTACATCTACAGAATCTGTAGTATGTATTTTTTTTACCCCATAAGGTTTTAAAACCACTACTTGACCTTTATATACAATTGCAAGAGCCCCTCCTACTGAACCATATTCATGAAATTTATATTCAAAATATGATTTGTACGATTCTAAAAAATCGGCAATTTCAAGAGAATAATCAGGTTCTTCTATAACTTCTTCAACTATAAAATTATCAATATAGGGCACACTACTTGGCTGAAATGTATATCCAATGTATGTAATTGAAAGAATTAAAAGAATTGCTAATATATATCGTAATTTCATGAAATACTCTAAAAACTAAATTCTCAACTTACAAAATTAAAACCCTACTTCAAAATCTGCATTTAATTCTAAAATTGCGAATATAATCCTTTTTGAAGGAGAATCAAAATACAATTCTACTTTTTTTTCACAATTCAGTGTTAATAACATTATATATAAGAGAGTATTCTTTCTCCTGTATATTTTCTTTTTGAAACAACTACCATTGTATAGTTGTAGCAGCAGTAGTTTGAATAAAATAACCTTTACCCGGCACAAAATTCGTAATACTATTTGTAGAACCACCTGGGGTATAAAAGCCATCAAAAGATTTTACGGTACTTATTGGTTTTCCATTTGTTTTTGAAAGTATTGTTTGATTTGCCAATGCAGGAACTCCTACAAGATTCCATCCTTGTTTTAGATTGACTAACTGTGTTGGATTTGTTACTGTACCTGTTATAGTAAGTGTTGCATTAGATGGAACTTTTACCAGATATCCTTTCCCTAATTCAACTGCAGTTAAACTTTGTAATTGATCCGGCAATGTGGAAGCGTAAAACCCACCATCGGTTTTAACAACTGACGCATTTACTGATGCAAATACTGAACTAATTGAAGTATTATCAGGCAATACATTGAACGAAATTAAATTCCACCCTGCCGTAAGAGCAAAAGTTTGCGAAACAGGTTGAGGAGGAGCTGCAATTAATTTTACTTCACCAAAATAACTTGGATTTTGCCATCCTTCATCAGCGGTAGCATTCCAAGCAATTTTATTTTCTCGAATACCACCGCCATCATCATCATTTACCGCTATATCAAACCCAATCAATTTATTTACTGATGGTGTTACTCCAATAGTTGTCCACGGAATACGAGCTTCCATATTATATCCTGCTGTAGTTGCAACAATACTGAATGTTATTCCGGTTAATGAATTGGCAGGATTTTTACTTCCCGCTATAGCCGTAGTTCTATTCCACACAAATCCCCATTGAAAATCATTGGCATCATATGATGTTGCTTTGTTATTATTGCCATCAACAAATAATTCAATACCATCATCTTCCCACCAACTGGTACCGGAGTCATTCCGTTTATCATTGTCGGTAACCGTTACAAATACATAAAGATAAGTGTTATCCCACAATGCACTCCAATTTGCCGACAAATTTGCAGCTGTAGGTGTACCAACTAATTGTTTTTCAATAGCTGTTCCATTAGGATATGCGGCATCTTTGGTTCCATCAATAGTAATTGCAGCTGTAGTTTGCACAATTGACGGTGGAGCGAGTAAAACTATTTCGTCTGTTTGCGATGTACATCCACTACCACTCACTGTAACAGAATATGTAGCGGCTTCTGTTACATTAATAGTTCGTGTAGTTTGTGCCATTGTAACACCGTTCTTTTTCCACAGATATGACAATCCATCACCAACAACAACGGCATCTAACGTTACTGTTCCATTTATTACTCTATCGTTTCCTAAATTTATAGCAGGTATGCTTGCTGATATTACAATTTCATCGGAAGTTTTACAACCTGCAGAATCAACATTTACTTTATATGTACCTGCTGTTGTAATTGTTAAATTGGGTGCAGTTCCTGTTATATTTACTCCATCTTTTTGCCATGTAAATGTTCTATTAGTTGCCGACAAACCTGTTTGTAACTGAATAGATGTTAGCCCGCATAAACTTTTATCGGGACCTAAATTTGGTACGGCACAATATTTTATACCAAATTTTGATTGATCTACCGGCGATTTTATAGAATTAATATATCCTAATGCTCCAACTAAACCGGCATTATAATCAATACCTCCTTCACTTGTTTGATAGTTATTTATATCATCGGGAAATGTTCCTGTCCATACTCCTCCAACTAAATATCCGTGTTGTTTGTTCTTTGTGGGAATAGTATAATTTTGATTGTCGTTCATAAATACATTTCTATGATGTGGTTTTTGCGGCGATTTGGTTCCAAATCCCACTACAAATGATTGATTTTGAGAATTTACTCCCAAAATATAATCTACAGAACTTTTGAGAGCATTGTGTATTAACCCATCGTTGTTTAACGTATGTTGTAATGCAAGAACAAAACAAGCACTAGCAGTATATCGCAATCGTCCCCATGTACTACCAACTTGCATTACGCCACCCGAAAGAGAATTTTTGTATCGGGTACAACTTTTATTTAATTCTGATAATGCGGTAGCATTTCCAAATTTAGCTAAATGATACAATGCTAAATCTTCCGAATTTTCATAATCAAGTACCCAACCACCATCTTTAATTACCGAAGCATACGATAACGCTTCTGTTTTATATGTTTCCTGTCCTGTTGCATAATATAATTCTGCCAATAAACACACATAATTATCTTGCCACATATTATCGGGATTGTAAAAACTCCCTTCTATTGTTCCTCCACCAGCATTAGTTTTGTGTGCTGATGCATACTGATACGCATACAAGGCATGTTGCAAACACAAATCTGCATATGCAGCATCAAACGGACGATACATTCTTGACATGAGAGCTAACGTAGCACCGCAAAATGATACCATAGAGCCGTCATCGGGATTTTTCTTAATAGGTCTTGAGCCTCCGGCTTCACCACCATCGGTAATGGCATAGGTTGCCATAGTTACAGATGTTACCCAGTTTTTATGATCATAGTTACCGTTTCCTACTTGACTATAAAATGTTGTACCGTTAGGTATACAACGAATATAGTAATCGGTTGCATATTTTACCTCATCAAGTATATCAGGTATTTTATTTGGAATTCCTTTTTTCCCTTCCCACGAAAAGTCATTTGCATTTTTATAATCGCTATAATTTTGAGTATAAAAATCATCGTACCCTTTAGGGAATGCTGAATATCCTAATAACAATACATAGCCTGCATAAAATTGTGTTTGTCCAAATTTCACATGATCACCGCAATCGTGCCAACCTCCTTTAAGACTATACGCTCCATCAGCATCTTTTACAAAATCTTTACCCGAACCATACGTCATAATGAGCCAATTAGGTCCATCACCCGAACGATTACCTCCATACATACGCGTAGTCATCCATCCTGCCTTAACATAATCGGCATCTGTTATCTGTGCACTTACTTCTTGTATAAAGAAAAAAACAACAAACAAATAAAACAATAAAAACCTTTTCATTTTTTTAGATTAAAATACAACGTGTAAAAATACAAATAAAAGAATGAAGGTGTCAATGCTAATTGTAAATTTTACAATTAATTAACCTAAAAAAAACAAAATATTGGGTGAAACTATAAAAAACAAGGGTGAATAAAAAAGGGTTTTCATTAATATATGAAAACCCCTATATAACAATAATTATAAAGATTTATAAACTATCACCAAAATCTTGTTTAAATTTAGCAATTAATTTTTGAGGCCAATCGCTGGTTGGTTCCAATCTACCATTGAAGAAACGAAGCACTTTTGGTTCTTCTACAAAACGCAATCCTCCAACTAATTCTTTGTTTTTATATAACCAATTCATACGATCAACTACAAACATAGTTTGCGAAAGCGTAAATACTCTGCGTGGAAAAGCAAGACGTAATAACTCTACATCTGCTAATAAATCCTCACCATTTTCTAAACGTACACTCGAAATAGTTCCTCGTTCCATACCTCTACAACCAGATATGATATAGAATGCTGCAGCTAAAGCTCCTGCAGGATATTCTTTTTGTGGTACATGAGGTAAAAATCCGCCTGCATCAACATGGCACCCCAATGCTCCTGCAGGAGTTACTACCGGAACACCTAATTTGTCAAGCTCATCAACAGCATATTTTATAAATGAAGGTGATTGACAAATAACTGTTTCATCTAACGTTTCTCGCAATCCTACTGCCATTGCTTCAATTTCTCGAATACTCATACCGCCATATGTTAAAAATCCTTCATACAGAGTAACCAAATCACGCATTTTCATATACAAATCTTTGTTATTTGTACAAATACCTCCACCACGTGTAGAACTAACTTTGCGACTTGAGAAATAGACAATATCTGCCATATCGCACATTGTTCTAAGTATATCTTTAATGCTCGAATTTTTAAATTCTGCCTCACGTTGTTTTATAAAATACGCATTTTCGCCAATTAAACTGGCATCTAATACCATAAGTATATTGTTTTGTTTAGCTATGTTATATACTTGTCGCATATTTTCAATTGAAAAAGGCTGACCACCTATAAGATTTGTAGATGCCTCCATTCGAATAAAAGCAACTTTTTCGGCACCATATTCAGCTATTAACTTTTGCAATTTTTGAATATCAATATTTCCTTTAAAAGGATGTGAACTTTTAATGACTAATCCTTCATCGGTAAAAATTTCAAAAATTGTTCCTCCATTCAACTCCATATGAGCTTTGGTGGTTGTAAAGTGATAATTCATAGGAATAATATCACCCGGTTTAATAAATGCTTGTGATATAATATTTTCTGCAGCTCTACCTTGATGCACAGGTAATACCAACTGTTTACCAAAAACTTCTTGTAAGGCTTCTTCCATTTTGTAATAACTTTGAGAACCGGCGTAGGCATCATCGGCTTGCAACATTGCCGAAACTTGATTGTCACTCATAGCATTTGTTCCGCTATCGGTTAACATATCAAGAAAAATATCTTTTGTGTTTAACAAAAATGTATTGAAACCACCTTTTTTCATAGCCTCATATCGCTCATCAATAGGACGCAAATGAAGTTTTTGTACTATACGAACTTTGTGAAGCTCAATTGGAATTTCTTGTCCATTACAAAATTTAACAGTTGGAGAATTATTGCTCATACATAAAAAATATAAAAAATGAATACTAAATACCTAATTGGTTCAAATATAGTAAAAATTTTAATTTTGATTTAATAAAGTATAATTTTATAGTATTGTTAACTCTTTAAAAAAAAAGAATTACTTGAAAAAACTATTTTCAAAAATGTAGTATGATCTACTCTATCAGAAATAATTTTCTATTTCTGCAATTATTGAATGAATTACCTCATGCAAATTTGAAACAGCTCCTGAAATATTCCATTTTTCCTTGTCCCTATCTCCTACCGCATTAGAAACCGCACGTATATGTATACAAGGAATATGTTCTTGCAAAGCAACATAGTGCACAGCTGCACCTTCCATAGTTTCTATGTGGGGATTATATGTATTTATATACATTGCTATATGTTGTGGACTACTGCTAATAGTATTTACTGTAATAGCATGTACTTGTGGTAAAAATGGCAATAGATAATCAGTAAGGTTCAGCCACCCTTGTGTAAACGGATACAAATCCGCATTAGCTAAATTCATCTCAAATAGTGTTTTAAATGATTGTTGCTCTTGAACTCCAACATCAGCAAAACAATCAGATACAACTTGAACCACTGTCCCTAAAGGTAAGGTAGTAAACGTACCGCAAATACCTGCATGAAGAATTACATCGGGAGTATTTTGAATACAATATTTGGTTAATGAATATAAAGTAGCATAACTCCCTACACCTGAAACTAAAACCGAAATAGTATGGTTGCTATCTTTAGGTATGGTAAAATTATGCGCTTCAACTTCTGAAGCAAATACAACAACTATATTCATGCTTATATTTTTATTGTAAAAATACACATTTTTTGATTGTTATGAGAAAAAAGTATCATTCATTGACACATAATAAAAACTAGAATTACAGAGCAAAACAAAATACATGCACAATAATTCTCAATTTTATTGCAATGTATCATTCTATTTGCTGTCCAATAGAAAAAAAATAAAATTTGTAAATATTAAAAAAACTACCTTATTTTTGCCAAAACCTCAATTTATAAAAAAATGAGGAATGGTTCGTAAGGACAAAATAATTAACTATGGAAATTTACAACAACGGATTAACAATCCGGCATCAAAGTAACTATCAACGAGTGGAACAATACAACGACGATATTACACAAAAATTAGCAGAGCTCTATAAACAAGCACTTGAACTGTTAGGCGAAGATTCGCAACGAGAAGGACTACTTAAAACTCCTGAACGAATGGCAAAAGCAATGCAGTTTCTTACGCAGGGATACAATACCGACCCTAAAGAAATACTGCAATCTGCAATGTTCAAAGAAGAATATAAACAAATGGTAATTGTAAAAGATATAGAAATTTACAGTATGTGCGAACATCATATGTTGCCTTTTATAGGTAAAGCTCATGTAGCATATATACCAAACGGATACATTACAGGATTAAGCAAAATTGCCAGAGTAGTCGAAGTATATGCCCGCAGACTGCAAGTTCAGGAACGTTTAACAGTACAAATTCGTGATTGTATACAAGAAACACTCAATCCACTTGGAGTTGCTGTAATTATAGAAGCACACCATTTATGTATGCAAATGCGTGGCGTTCAAAAACAAAATTCGGCAACTACTACTTCGGCATTTACCGGTGCGTTTACAAAAAAAGAAACACGCGAAGAATTTGTTCATTTAGTTGGTACACAATTGCATTGATAGAATTAAGAGTTACATAATGAAAATAATAAATATTAACTAAACAACAACAATATGAAAGCTTACGTATTTCCCGGTCAAGGGGCACAATTTGTAGGAATGGGTAAAGATTTATATGAAACCTATCCGGTAGCAAAAGAAATGTTTGAAAAAGCAAATCAAATATTAGGATTTCGCATAACAGATTTAATGTTTGCAGGAACCGATGAAGATTTAAAACAAACAAAAGTGACTCAACCGGCTATATTTTTACATTCAGTAATATTAGCAAAAGTATTAGGAGATACATTCCAACCAAATGCTGTTGCAGGTCATTCATTAGGTGAATTTTCGGCTTTAGTAGCTGCAGGTGCTTTATCGTTTGAAGATGGATTAGTATTAGTTTCAAAACGTGCAATGGCAATGCAAAAAGCATGTGAACAAAATCCTTCTACTATGGCAGCAATTTTAAATTTAGACGATGCTGTAGTTGAAGAAGTTTGTGCTTCAATAGATGACGTTGTGGTAGCAGCTAATTACAACTGCCCGGGACAGCTTGTAATATCGGGAACAAATGCTGCTATTGACAAAGCATGTGAATTATTGCTTGCAAAAGGAGCAAAACGTGCATTAAAATTACCGGTAGGCGGAGCATTCCACTCACCTCTTATGGAACCTGCTCGTGTAGAGTTAGAAGCTGCAATTGCCGCTACTAATATACAATCACCTATATGCCCAATTTATCAAAACGTAAATGCAATGCCACAAACAGATGCTACGGTAATTAAACAAAATTTAATTGCACAACTTACAGCACCGGTAAAATGGACTCAAACTGTTCAAAATATGCTTGCCGACGGTATTGATTCTTTTATAGAAGTTGGTCCGGGTAAAGTATTACAAGGATTAGTAAAAAAAGTAAACAAAGATGTAGAAGCAATTAGTGCTGAAATATAAATTAAACCATTGAAAGCAGTTATTCAAAGAGTATCTAAAGCATCGGTTACCATACATGGTAGAGTAAAATCTACCATTGGTACCGGTTTTTTAGTTTTATTAGGTATAGAACATGCTGATACTGTAGAAGATGCGCAATGGCTTTCTCAAAAAATAGCTCATATTCGTATATTCAATGATGAACAAGGGCTAATGAATTTAGATTTAGAAGCTGTAAAAGGTAATGTAATAGTTGTAAGTCAGTTTACATTACATGCAAGTACCAAAAAAGGTAATAGGCCATCATATATTAAAGCAGCAAAGCCCGAACATGCCATCTCTCTGTATGAAAATTTTATACATTCCTTACAACAACAAATATCAGGTACTGTTCTAACCGGAGAATTTGGAGCTGATATGAAAGTGGATTTATGCAATGATGGTCCGGTAACTATTATAATTGATTCAAAAAATAAAGAATAATGGAACTGCAAGAAGCTCAAAAAATAGTAGACCAATGGATACAAACTCATGGTGTAAGATACTTTAATGAACTTACTAATTTAGCTATTCTTACCGAAGAGGTTGGTGAGTTGGCAAGAATAATGAGTAGAACTTACGGAGAACAATCATTTAAACCCGGAGAAACAGCATCGATTGCCGATGAATTAGCAGATGTTTTTTGGGTTTTAGTATGCATAGCAAATCAAACCGGCGTAAACTTAACAGAAGCATTTACTCACAATATAGAAAAAAAAAAAAAACGCGATGCTTTGCGTCATATCTCAAACAAAAAGCTACAGTAAACATCCTTTCTACATAATATTATAACATACATAATCAAAAATTTCAAATTATGTATTTGTTAATAAATTGATGTACACGCCAATACGATTATATTTATATTTTTAATATATTTAATACAATAAAGTAAAATAGAGCTATTAACATACATGTTAATAACTTTGTTAATTACTTGCAATATTTTTTTTAAAGAACCATGCAACCATTTTAGAAAAACATATGTCTTATAAATAACAAAGAAAATAATGTTTACTGAAAAAGAAATAATTGATGGATGTATAAAGAATGATCGGAAAATGCAGAAAATTCTCTATGAGAAATATGCATCAAAACTCTACGCTTTGTGTATGCGATATGCAAAAGATAGAGCCGAAGCCGATGATATATTGCAAGAAGGATTTATTAAAATATATACAAAAATAGACCAATTCTCGCAAGAACATTCTTTTGAAGGCTGGATAAAACGAATTATAATAAATACAGCAATCACTCATTACAATCAAAACTTAAAACATTATTATCAAGAAGATATAGATCAAATAAATGAATTAGAAATTACAAATGATGAAGAAGTATATGAAGCTGAATATTCCCAAGAAGAATTGTTGAATATAATACATAGTTTGGCAGACGGATATAGAATGGTGTTTAACTTGTATGTAATAGAAGGATATAAACACAAAGAAATATCTGAAATTTTAGGGATAGATATTGCAACTTCAAAATCACAACTTCATAGAGCAAAAAAAATAATTCAAGAAAAATTAGAAGAAATAGCAAAAGTTAAAAACAATTGAGATGCATAAATCAGGGGAACATATAGAAGACTTATTCGGGAAAGCATTTCGTGATGCAGAGATTACTCCGCCGTCTCATTTGTGGGAATCATTAGAGTCTTCGCTTGAAAAAGAACATGCTGTTGAAACATTATTTAAAAAAACATTTGTAAACACAGCTATACAACCTTCAAAAAAAATATGGTATCGAATTTCATACATATTGTTTTTACGCGGATTTCTTACTTTTAAACCAACTACATTTAACGCTTACTATGCTGCACTTACTGCAATTGTAGGGGTTGTTTGTGTATCATTTTGGCCATTCCAAAAATCAACGACACAAGAAACTCCAAATACAAACATTGAAATAGTAAGTAATACTAATCAAAAACAGATAATTTCAGAACAACCTCAAGAAACAGCAATTACCAAAACTGCTCCTGTTATAAATCAAAAATCAACAACAGAATCCGAAAAATTAATGACTAATAATATAGAGCAAAAACATACCAAAGTAGAAGTAAGTGCTCCTATACCTTTAGAAACATTTGATTTTTCAAAAGTACGTATAATAGGTGCAACAAAAATTTGTTCGGCTCTTACTGCAGAATATGCTATTGAAGGTGTACCCGTAGAAAGTGAAATTGAATGGAATTTACAAACCAAAGATGGTATTATAAAATATATTTCAAGTCGTAAAATTTCTGCTTCGTGGAACAAAGGCGGCTCATATAGTATATGGGCTTATGTAAAAGTAGGAAATACCAAGAAAAAAATAGAATTACCTGTAACTGTTGAGGCAAATGTAGAACCAATCATAAAAGGTAAAAACAAAGTATGCGAAGGCACAGAAAAACAATTATATTCTGTAGATGAACCGGTTGATAAAAATATTGTATATGAATGGAAAACAACCTATAATGCTATTGATTTTATTGGAAATAAATATATAAACGTAGATTGGAAAAAAAGTGGACGCGACACTCTCTTTGTATCACGTATAAATAGTGAAACAGGGTGTAAATCACAATCAGCAATGCTTGTTACAATTTTACCAAAACCAATTGTTGATTTTGAAATGACTCCATTAGGTAACTCAGAATTCCAATTTATGTATACAGGACCTATTAAAAAAGGTGTTAATATAGAATGGTCTATAGATGGCAATGAATTTAACGACCAAACTATAGTGTACGAAAATAAAGGTATAGGAAATACTACTGTTACATTAAAAGTAACTGACAAAAACAATTGTAGCACAATACTTCAACGCGAAGTTTCATTTAATAAACATATTATTTTTGTACCACGTCAATTCAATTTAGACAATAACGATGGTTTTATACCTCAAACAAATCAACCATTAAAATCATATAAAATTGAAATTTACAATCCCCGAAATGAAAAAATATGGGAATCAACTGATTTAACAAATGGTAAACCATCTAAGGCGTGGGACGGAACTTACAAAGGAACTCAGGTAGCTCGTGGTAAATATATGTGGAGAATAAAAGCAGTTTTTGATGATGGAACAGAATGGAAAGGCATAATGCAACCTACCGGTGAATTAAAACCAAGCGGCATTATTATAATTGACAATTAATACAACTTCATAAATACCTTACTTTGAACGCCCTGTATATCAATATATCAGGGCGTTCTTTTTTCAATTTTCATAATACCATTCAAAATAACAAAAGAATTTACGTATATTTGTATATAATCTTGAAAAAATGAATAAAACTTCGTTGTATGTAATTATAGTAG
>Ga0116190_1002118_pt1 | contig 16188 bp, 11 predicted proteins | sample AD_JPNTR4_MetaG_FD_89808 | JGI IMG/M metagenome (GOLD analysis project Ga0116190, IMG submission 89808) | Active sludge microbial communities of municipal wastewater-treating anaerobic digesters from Japan - AD_JPNTR4_MetaG | ecosystem: Engineered > Bioreactor > Anaerobic > Digestate | place...
TCTTTTAGAATGTTTAAAATCTGTGTTTCTGTAAATGTAATTTTTTTCATAATCTGTTTCTTTTTAAAAGTTAAAAGTAAAAAATCTATTTTTAACTTGTTTTAAAAAAACAGCCTAGTACCTAAGTTTATGGTTTTATATTCCGCTTTTTGAGCACTCAACGCTGACTCACCACCACAATTATGAGTCGCAGAAATTCTATATCTGTAAGAACGTTCTGATGGAATTGCTGAAGGATCAGCAAACAATGAAGGTGCAGTATAGGGTTGTGTACCAATACTTTCAAACACTCCAGCTATTGATGTTTCTCTGTAAATAGTATAAAAGTCGATAGCTTCTGTTTGTTCTTTTTCCCAAACTATAAGATTTAATTTTGATGTATCACCTACAGTAACCAAAGCTATATCTGGTTGTTCAAAAGGAATTGAAGGAATTGTAATATAAGCAGAACTTTTACATAAATTTTCATCGGTTACAGTAACACTATAATTACCAGCAGCTACATTACTTAAATCTTGTGTTTTTGCACCATTGCTCCATGTGTAATCTAACACTCCTGTTCCTCCGGTAACGTCAATATCAATAGCTCCTGTATTTGGATTACAATTTGTTTCGGTTATGTCTTTCACAAAAATAATAGGCCCTTTTGTATTATTAAGTTCAAACGTTCTTTTTGCTTCACAATTTTGAGCATCTTTTACAATTACCGAATATAATCCGGCATCAAGTCCAATAATATTTGGCATATTACTTTGAATATTCCATGCATAGGTATAAGGAGCAGTTCCTCCTTCTACAGTTACTGTTACAGCACCATTTGATTCACCGCAGGTAGGTTGAGTTATAGTACCATTTATTTGCATTGGAGCAGGTTCTGTAATAGATATAGCCTCTACTTTTGTACAATTATTTGCATCGGTTACTACTACTCTATATTGCCCGGCAGGAACATTTTTTATTGCATTATCAGTTCTAAAATTTGACCATTTATAGGTATACGGAGCCTTACCACCACTTGCATTTACAATAGCATATCCATTGGTTCCACCTGCACATGATACATTTTGAATTGTTGCATCTATTTGCAACGAACTGCAAATATTAGTAGATACGGCTGATTCTATGGTAAAAGTTGCGTGAACCATTTGCATTAAACCACTTGCTGATTTTGCTTGTAATATAATAGTTGTAACTCCGGCTGTATATGGAATAATACCAAGTATAGGGCCTTGCACAAAAGCTCGTGCTACAGATGGATTAGTTGATATAGCTTCATAACTAACAGATTGAGTTCCATTATAGGTAATATACTCGCTTATAGTAAATTTCGTATTTTGCTGATTACCAATTGTTATTGTAGCATAAGGCAATTGTTTATGTACAATAAATTCTTCATTCACCACCGTAACTAAACAACTGTCTTTAACTCCTGCAGTTTGAATAGCTTGAGCATATACATAAGCTGTTCCTACTCCAACAGCCAAAATATCTCCATTTGTATTTACCGATACTACAGAATTATTTGAACTTGTCCAATATAGTTGTTTCAATGTAGTTTGCAAAGGTTTAATATATGCCTGTATTTGAGTAGTATTTCCTAACTGCATAGTTAGTTCTTTACGAGACAATACAACTTCTTGAGCTTGAATTGGTTGTACTATCACATAACAATTATTGGTTACTATAGTTCCCATTTCGGTTGTTACAATAATTTCTGTTGTACCCGGTGCTTTAGCTATAAATTCACCCGGAGCAATCATTTCTACAACATTTGAATTCATTACCTGCCAAATAACATTTTTATTAGTTGCATTGAGTGGTAATACCTCTGCATATAGTTTAAATGGAACAGAAGAAGGAGCTAATGTTAATTGTTTTTGAGAAATAATGATTGAAGTAGGTGCTATTTGCTGAGCTTCTACTTCTACAACTGTTGAATCTTTTTTTGTAATATCTGCTTGCGAAATTGCCCATATTACAGTTGTTCCAATACTCAAAGGTTTAACTTTACCGGTTGCATCAACACTTGCTACTTGCGGGTTAGTAGAAGTCCATGTCACGTTTTTATTAGGTGCTGTTTGAGGATAAACTTCATAATCAATCATAAATTGATTTGACTGAACTGTAGTCTTATATAACTTAAGAGGAATTGCAACATTTTCAATAGTTGTATATGAAATTACAGTAATATCAAAAATTGCGTAAACTCCGGAACCATCTTGACTCATAGCTTTAATAGTAGTTGTTCCTGTTGAAAGAGCTGTAACTTTACCTGTTTGATCAACAGATGCTACATTAGGACTTAAACTTGACCAATAAATTGATTTATTGGTAGCATTTGTAGGTAAAATTGTAGCAGATAATTGTATTGTTTGTCCCATTTGCATTTGAGCAGTGGAACCTCCAATGGTAATACTCGTAATTGGAACCGAACTTATTACTAACAGAAAAGAACCTGTAACATTAGAACCATCATTAGCCGATGCAATAATATTTACAGAACCGGCACTTACTGCAGTAACTATACCTGCCGTATTTACCGTAGCTATGGTAGGATTTGAAGAACTCCACGTTAACGTATTATTAGTTACTTCTTGAGGACTAATAATAGCGGTAAGCTGCATAGTTTCACCAACAGACATAACATTTTTAGTGGCATTTACTGTTATTTGTTGAATTTGTTGTGAATATGCTACTATAGCAAATACAACACATACTGCAATGGTAAATACTTTTTTCATAATAATAATTTTTTGATATATACTAATGACAAATATACCAAAAAATGCCCTACTTTGGAAGTATTATTTTTGCAAAAACTGCAATTTTCGTTCTTCAATTTTATAATACAGAGGTAGAGTAATAATAGTAGCCACAGCAGCAGGAGCTGCTATAGAAATATATGCATCGCTATTGAAATTACGTTCTTTTAGGTTAAATGCATAAATAGGAGCAATTACAGCAAGGGTAATAACAGAAGCAAAAGTAGCCATTTCTATAGCCGGTCGTACTTTAGGAGCATATGAAATATAGGCTATAGTATTAGCATCGTAACTTACCGGATAATCATATGAATACTAACGATACGTTTCAAGAATACTATCTTGTGAAAAAACATATTTTGCATATTCTGTAGTTGCTAACATATGTAATTGAGAATTAGTAGTTGATGATAATAACCCTATTACACTTTTAGAAACAGTATCTGTTTTCCCATTTTCAACAATAGGTTTAAATGTTACTGTTATTTCCTTCCCTGTTTTTAAGGTTGTAGTTCGTGATGAATTATATCGTTGAAATTCAAATGTATTTTGAGCAAACAAAAAAGTATTGCAAACAAATATTAGCCCAACAACAAAAAAAATGTGCTTCATATAGTAACCTTTAAAATAATTTATTACAAATATACTTTTTCTTGCAATAATATACAAAAAAAGAAAAAGCCCGGGCAGTATGCACTCTGCCCGAGCAAAAAAAGTATGTCCGCACTTTTTGTACCTTTGTGAATTAACACATTGGTCATTCAAATACCTTAATCAACATTGTGATTCATGTATCTGTTTTTATCATTTATTACAATACCATTGGAAGAATCATTTAAACTAAAACGAGTAGGTGCATCTTTTGATTCTTGCTTAGGTTGTGTAATTTGTTTTTCGGCTAATTGTTGTTTTTGCACTTCTTTACGCTGCAATGCTGTCATTTTTTCAAGAGGCGTTATATCACTCATTTTTCTAACCTGCTCATAATCAAATACAACAGAAGGCTTTTCGGGTTCTTCATGTAAAGGATTTTCACCATTAAAAGGACTGTTAGGATTTATTAATCGTATTTTTTCAGGTACTTGTTCATTTGACTGAGTAATCGAATCCCAATTTATAGCAGTTTGTTGCCCTTTTACCGATTCATCTATTTTCATAGTATGAACAGTAGTATTTTGCGCATTAGGTACTGTTCCAAGCTCATTTACTTTTTTGGGTACAGTTTGTTTAAAATCAGGAATATTTTCAATTTCGAAACCGGTTGCTATTAGGGTTACAGACAATTCATCGGTTAATGTTTCGTCTTTTACAATTCCAAAAATAATATTTACATCACGTTCTGCTTTTTGGATAATATAATGAGTAACAATAGATATTTCATCCATAGTAACCTCATTTTCACCCGACGTAAAGTTTAATAATATATTTTTAGCTCCACGAATATCAGCCTTATTGAGAAGCGGACTATCAAGAGCTTCTTCAATAGCCTCATATGCACGATTTTCGCCGGTAGAAGTTCCAGAAGACATGATAGATACGCCACTATCTTGCATTACTGTTCTAACATCTTCAAAATCAACATTTACAATACCATTTACAGTAATAATTTCTGCAATACCTTTTGCTGCAGTAGTAAGAATGTCATCGGCTTTACTAAACGCTTCAGTAATTTTTAAATTACCATATTTTTCTCGCAATGTTTCATTGTTTATAATAAGCATAGAATCTACATTTTGACTCAATGCTTCAATACCACGAATGGCATGTTGATACCGCATTTTTCCTTCAAAAGAAAACGGAATAGTAACTATACCAACGGTAAGTATTCCCATTTCTTTTGCTATTTCTGCAATTATAGGTGCAGCTCCTGTACCGGTACCTCCACCCATTCCGGCAGTTATAAACACCATTTGAATATCATCTTCGAGCAAAGCTTGTATTTGAGCCATACTTTCTTTTGCAGCACGCTCTCCAACTTCCGGATTACTACCAGCACCTCTTCCACCGGTTAGGTCATCACCTAATTGAATTTTAGTAGGTATAGGGCTTTTTTGTAAATCTTGAACATCGGTATTACAAACTATAAAATCAACATCTTTTATTCCTTGATGGTACATGTGGTTTACAGCATTACTACCACCACCTCCTACACCAATTACCTTGATTGATGCAGCTCTGCGTTGAGGCAAATCGAATTTCATTAAATCTTCGGCCATAACTGTATGGTTTTTCTGTTGATATATTATTTGCCAACGCCGGTTTCCGATAATTTAGTATCGGTTGCCGTATCGCCAAAGAATTTCTCAACAAGTTTATATATATAATTATTTTTTTCTTTTTTATGCTCTTCTACTTTTGGTGTAGCAGTTTGTTTAACAGCAGCAGGTTGTACTTGTTCTTTTGTTTGATTATGAATTGTATTTTCAACCTCAACATGAACATTTTGTGCCTTATGAAGTTCTGCTGCACGCATGAGTAACCCAACACCGGTTGCATATATTGGATTACTAAATTCACGAGCATTCATATAATTAACACAATGAATAGGAGTTCCTATTTTAGCATCTTTATTAATTTTAAAATTTATTAATTGAGTTAAATGCTGCATAAGAGAACCTCCACCTGTAACCACTATACCTTGGCTTAAATATTTACCATATCCCGATGTTTTAATAACAAATAATGCCGCATCAAGAATTTCTTCCATTCGAGCTTGAATAATTCCTGCCAATACTTTAAAAGAAATTTCTTTAGGTGGACGACCATGTACACCCGGAATACTTACTATTTCGTTATCTTTTACTACATCTTGTATAGCACAACCATATTCCACTTTAAGTTTTTCGGCTAATTCTTCAAGAATATTACATTCTACACTTATATCATGTGTTATTGCATTACCACCAAATGGAATAACTTCAGTAAATTGCACTACATTATTATGAAAAATAGCAACATCGGTAGTTCCTCCACCAATATCAAGAATAGCAACACCCAATCGTTTTTCCTCTTCAGTAAGAGTAGATTTTGCCGAAGCAAGAGGCTCCAATAATAATTCACTTACTTCTAATCCTGCACGTTGAATTGCTGTTCGTATATATTTAATTGCTGTTCCTTTACCAACAACTATATGAAAATTAGCCTCTATTCTTCTACCATGCATGCCAAGCGGACAGGTAACTTCATGATTATTGTCAACAATATAAGTTTGAGGAATGGCATGTATTATTTCTTCATCGGCTTCTAAACATACATGTCGATTTTCTTGCATAAGTATTTCTAATTCTTCATTAGTAATTTCCTTATCTGGATTTTCTCTATTTATTCCTCCACGATTTTGCAATGTTCGTATATGTTTTCCGGCTATACCTACCACTACCTTTTTGCAGAAAAAACCTGCTTCTTCTTCGGCTTGTTTTACGGCAGCTTTAATTGAACTTACTGTATACTCAATATTAATAACCTCACCGCGACTTACTCCCATAGATGGTGCCACGCCACGTCCCAATACAGTTAATTCATTTTTTTCATTTACATAGCCAACCAAAGCTACAATTTTAGTAGTTCCAATATCGATTGCCGAAAACGCCTTGCGTCTATCAATCATTGGTTTGTTTGAAATTGTTTGTTCCATACTTTTTTATATTTAATATTTTGTGCATACAATTTGATTACTATATTTCACGCTAATTTTTTCATACAAATGCCAATTTTCGCGTACTTTTTGCGACATATAAAAAGCTTGCAGGTTTTGTAATTTTTTCTCATATTCATCTATTGCCCCAAATTCTATTATAGCAGGACCTATTTTGCTTATGAGTATATATTGTGATTTATTGTGAACATATATTTGTTCTATCAAAGAATTCAAAAATTGATTCTTACGAATAGCCATAGTTATAAGAAAAATATCTTTTAGTGAACTAGAATCTTTTTGTGTTTGCAAAAGCACATTGTTTGATTTTCTGAATCCTTCCGGAATATTACCCGAAGCAACTAATGTGCGAGCAGTATAGTTTTGTGACAATGGCATTAATCTTCCATGTTCATCTATATAATAATTATCATGCAATCCCACTATTCGCACAACAGGAATACGTTGTTGAATTTTAATATGAAGAATTCCATCAATTGTAACAAAACATTCGCATGCAAGCACCGATGGATTATTTGAAATAGCGTCTTCTATATCATGCAATGGAATTGAATTTATTTTTTTTCCTATAAAATCTTTTTTTGTCTTTTTTATTCCTCCTAAAATATCCGATTCGGTTAATAATTTAGGTTTATCAGTTTTTTCATCTATTGCAAACAATACATCTTTACACACCAATTCATTACGATACGATTCTGAAAACCCTACGCTTACTGATGCTATAATCAGCAAAACAATCAATGGTATATATGGAAGTATTTTTTTCATTGCGTAATACGTTTCAATAAATCTTCTAAAGGTTTTACAAATCTGTCAATATCTCCGGCTCCCATAGTCACAAGCACTTCAGGAACATTATGCTCAATATATTGTAACAGCTCATGTTTACTTACTATTCGTTTATTAGGAATTGTTACAGCATCAAAAATTAATTGTGAAGTAACTCCTTCTATTGGTAATTCTCGAGCTGCATATATGTCAAGCAACAATAATTCATCAAGCAATGAAAGACTTTGGCCAAATTCTTTTGCAAAATCTCGAGTACGAGAATATAAATGAGGCTGAAAAATTCCGGTGATTTTTGCTGTTGAATATAATTCTTTAAGAGACGTAATGCATGCTTTCAATTCTTCGGGATGATGAGCATAATCATCAATATAAAGTACTTTAGAATTAGAAACACGTATATCGAGTCTACGTTCTACCCCCTGTAACGTAAACAATGCTTGAACTAATTCATTTGTTTGTACCCCGTTGCAAAGTGCAACAGCAGAAGCTGCAATCATATTTTCTATATTAACTTTACCCGGCAATTGAAAAATAATATTAGATATTTCTCCAAAAGGTGTAACTAAATCTATTGAATAAGCATTGTGTTTACGAGTAATAACACGTGCATAAAAGTCTGCTCTAATATCATTGATTGAATATGAATAACATTGAATATTTTTTTCTTGTAACATAGGTAAACTTTCAGATACATCAAGATTCTTTTTATAAATAAATGTTCCTCCCGGTTGAATTTGAGAAAAAAACTGCTTAAACGAATCCAATATAGCTGTATGAGAACCATATATATCTAAATGGTCGGCATCCATTGATGTTACTAATGCCGTAGAAGGATAAAGACTATGAAAAGAACGATCATATTCATCAGCCTCTATTACCACATTTGTACTTGTAGGATGAAACACATAATTACTTTTGAAATTTTTTGAAATACCGCCTAAGAATGCATTACAACCTTTACTTGAATTATATAATATATGCGATGTAAATGTAGTAACCGATGTTTTGCCATGAGTTCCTGAAATTGCAATTCCATGTTGATTTTTACAAATAAGTCCTAACACATACGCTCTTTTTACACAAGTATATCCCAGACTTTGAAGATGCACAAACTGTGGCATATCATTAGGAATGGCAGGTGTGTACACCACAAGCGTTTTTTCCTTATTTTCAATTACTTGTTTTGGAATATATTCTATTTGGTGATTATATGTTATTGCTATTCCTTCTGATTCAAGTTTATGAGTTAATTCAGAAGGAGTACGATCATATCCTACTACTTGAGCTCCTTTAAAATTAAAATATCGAGCCAAAGCACTCATGCCAATACCTCCAATGCCCAAAAAGTAATAATATGTATACTTTGTATTATTCATTTATTTTGTAACTATTTTTAGTATTTCATCAACAATTTTTTCGGCAGCATTTGGTATTGCCAATTGCTTTATTTGCGCTGCTAATTCATTCATTTTTTGAGTATTATTAAGTAATGCAAGTGTTACATCAAATAATTTTTGAATAGCTTCAGAATCCGGTATCATAACTGCTGCTTGTTTAGCAACAAGAGCTTGTGCATTTTTGGTTTGATGATCTTCGGTTACATTTGGTGAAGGAACAAACACACAGGGTTTTCCAACTATACACAACTCAGAAATAGTACCTGCTCCGGCTCGCGAAATTATTATAGTGGCAGCAGTATAGGCATAATCCATTTGTTTAATAAAATCAAACACTTTGATATTAGGATATGATTGAGCTATACGTTTAGCTTCTTCATAATATGTTTTTCCGGTTTGCCAAATTACTTGTACTCCGGCCTTTGCAATTGTTTGAATGTTTGCTGCTACACTATGATTAATTGTACGTGCACCTAAACTTCCTCCTACAATCAATATAGTTGGCACATGGGCTTGCAATCCAAAAAAATCTAAAGATTCTTGTACACTACAATTCATATTTTGTATAGCAGGTCGCACCGGGTTACCGGTAAACACAATAGTTTGCGGATTAAAAAAACGTTCCATACCATCATATGCTACACAAACTTTTTTAACTCTTTTTGCCAACAATTTATTGGTAACACCTGCATACGAATTTTGTTCTTGAATTATAGTAGGTATTCCATGTTTTTGAGCAGCATATAACATTGGTCCACTTGCATAACCACCAACACCCACAGCAATATCTGGTTTAAAATCTTTAATAATTTTGCGAGCCTTGTGTAAACTTTTTACTATGTTACACATTGTTTTTACATTGTATAAAGAAAGTTTTCGCTCAAAACCACTAATTGGTAGCCCAATAATATTGTATCCGGCTTGCGGAACTTTTTCCATTTCCATACGATTATTGGCTCCCACAAACAATATTTCAACATGAGGAACTCGTTTAATAAGCTCATCGGCAATTGAAACTGCCGGAAATATATGTCCGCCGGTACCTCCACCGCTTATTATTACTTTCATGCAACCTCCTGTGTTTTGTGTATATCTTCTGTTTCTTTATTAGATTTCTCTTTTGTTTTATTTATTTCTTCAGCATCTATTTTTCTGCTAATTCCCAGTATTATTCCAAATGATATACTTGTGGTAAGCAATGATGTTCCTCCTAAACTTATAATTGGCATAGTTTGCCCCGTTGCCGGCAATAAATTTACAGCAACACCCATATGTACAAATGCTTGAAACACCATACTAAATGTGAGTCCAATAACCAACAATGCAGGAAAGGTATATTCACATTTTTTTACAATTCTTCCGGCTCTATACATAAGAATTAAATATAATCCCATAATTATAAAACCACCTATTAACCCATAATCTTCAATTATGATAGCATATATAAAATCACAATATGCCTGAGATAATTTATATTTTTGACTACTATTTCCCGGTGCTTTACCTAATATACCTCCTTCTGCAATTGCTATTTTAGCCTGCGTTACCTGATGATTATCTACAATTATTTCACTTGCTTCTTTTGAAGCATCATACCCTTTTGCTTGCGATGCTAATTGCGGCATGAAACTCACTATACGTTTTTGCCATGTACCTCCACGAGGAAATAAATCGGGTGCCTTTAATATAATTCCAAGCATTAGAATTCCTACAAATGCACCTACTCCTGCCAATGCAAACATTTGTTTCCATGGAATTCTTCCAAAAAACAGCATGACTACCGTAGTAAAAAGAATAAAAAATGCTGTTGAAAAATTTGAGATAAGTACCATGCCACTAATCACAAGGGTAACTATAAGAATTGGATACAATACTTTTTTAGTATTACCTAAATCTTTTTGATGTATAGAGAGTACTTTAGCAATAAAAATGAGTAATGCAATTTTTGCAAATTCACTTGGTTGAAAACGCAATCCAATACCCGGAAACTGAATCCACCGATTTGCATTATTTGTTTCAACGGCAAATGTGCTTGAAAATGTAAGCATAAGAAAAATAGCGCTCAGAATTATTAAAATATTTGATAATTTAAAAAACCACGAATAATCTAAATTATGAACCCAATACGTAATTGCTATTCCTACGCCAAGTGTAAATGCTTGTTTAAGCAAGAATATAGTTGTGTTATTTTCGTTTCCTTTTATAGCAATAAGACTTATAGAACCATACACAGCAAGCAATGAAATAGCCGATAATATAAACAGCAAGCGCCATATTACCTTATCGCCTTTAAATTTGCTTTTGAAAAATTCTATAATTCCTCTATACATCATAAGTTTCTTACTTCTTGTTTAAATTGTAATCCTCTGTCAATATAATTTTTAAATAAGTCAAAACTTGCACAACAGGGAGAAAGCAATACTGTATCACCTTTTTGAGCAAGTTTATATGCTTTTGTAACTGCTTCTTTCATACTTTTAGCTTCTGTTATTACAGGAATTTTGCCGGTAAAAGATTCAATAAGTTTTGTGTTATCAACGCCTAAACAAACAAGTGCTTTTACTTTAGCAGTTGCCAATTCGTATAAAGAATCATATTCATTCCCTTTATCTGTTCCTCCTGCAATCCATATTACGTTATCATCCATACTTTCTAATGCATACCAAGTAGAGTTTACATTAGTAGCTTTAGAATCATTTATAAATTCCACTCCACGCACCGTATAGCTTAACTTTTCTAACCTATGTTCAACTCCGCTAAATGTTCTCAAACTTTCTCTAATTTGTTCATTTTTAATATCAACTATTTGAGCTGCAATAGCTGCTGCCATTGTATTACCATAGTTGTGTTTGCCCTTGAGTAACATGTCGTATACACTCATACTTAAATTTTCTTTTTGTGGGGTTTTTACATATATTGTATTTGAATCTAAATATCCTGTTTGTGAAGAATCATTGGTAGTAGTATAGCCAAAAATATGCGGCACTATAGTGCGCTGTTGTAATTCACGTATAAGTACTTCGTCATCATTACAATAAATAAAGCTATCATGAGAATTCATATTTTGCAGAATTCTAAATTTAGAATTTATATAATTCTGAAACGTATATTCATATCTATCTAAATGGTCTGGAGTTATATTAAGTAGTACAGCAATATCTGCTTTGAAGTCATACATATCATCGAGTTGAAAACTACTAATTTCAATCACATAATAATCATATGTTTCATTTGCTACTTGCAGAGCAAAACTTTTACCTACATTTCCTGCTAAGCCAACATGTAAACCTGCTTGTTTAAGTATATGATATGTAAGCAGGGTTGTAGTAGTTTTTCCATTACTACCTGTAATACAAATTAATTTTGCATTTGTATATCGTGCTGCAAATTCCAATTCGGAAATTACCGGTATACCCAATGATTTTACTTGTTGTATCAAAGGAGCTTTTTCGGGAATTCCGGGACTTTTAATAATTTCTTTTGCTTGAAATATAATATCGGTAGTATGCGTACCTTCTTCATAAGGAATAGCATTATCATCGAGTAATTGTTTATATGTAGCAGAAATAGTACCTGCATCTGAAACAAACACATAAAATCCTTGCTTTTTGGCAAGTATGGCAGCTCCTGTACCACTCTCACCTGCTCCTAAAACTACTATAGTATTATTATGTATCATTGGTTTTATCGTAGTTTTAGGGTTAATAATGTAAATGCAGCAAGCAGCAATGAAACTATCCAAAATCTTGCTACAATTCGTGATTCGGGTATTCCTTTTTTCTGATAATGATGATGCAAAGGTGACATTAAAAATATTCTGCGACCTTCACCATATTTTTTCTTGGTATATTTAAAATAACTTACCTGTAGAACAACAGACAAATTTTCCATTAAAAAAACACCACATAATATTGGAATAAGTAATTCTTTTCGGATAAGTATTGCAAAAACAGCTATTATGCCCCCCAAAGTTAAGCTTCTGGTATCGCCCATAAAAACTTGAGCGGGGTATGTATTGTACCATAAAAAACCAATAGTTGCTCCAATAAAAGCACTGGCAAAAACCACCATTTCGCCGGAATGAGGTATATACATTATATTTAAATAATCGGCATAAATAATATTCCCTGATAAATATGCCAAAATACCTAAAACTACACCAGATATAGCTGTAGTTCCTGTTGCAAGACCGTCAAGTCCATCAGTTAAATTTACACCATTCGAAACACTTGTAGTAATAAGAATTACAAAAATTACAAATACAATCCATCCTATTGGTTGAGCATAATTTCCTAAAAATCCAACTAAATATTTATAGTCAAATTCATTATTCTTAAAAAATGGAATAGTAGTTTTAGTTGATTTTTCACCATATTTTTCTGCACGTGTTTGTTCAATATTTTCATTACTGTAACTACTGGTATATTCCGTAGCAGAAACTATAGATGTTGATTTTTGTACTATAACTACATCGGGATGCAAATACAATGTAAGCCCTATACACAAACCGAGAATTACCTGCCCTACAATTTTAAGTTTTCCTGAAAGGCCTTCTTTATTCTTTTTAAATACCTTAATATAATCATCAGCAAAACCTAAAAATCCAAACCACACTGTAGTAAAAAGCAACAACAGTATATATACATTTGTAAGTTTTGCAAATAAAAGTGTTGGAATTATAATCGCTGAAATTATTAATATACCACCCATAGTAGGAGTCCCTTTTTTCTGCATTTGACCTTCGAGACCCAAATCACGAATAACCTCACCTATTTGTAATTTTTGCAAAAATTGAATAATTCGTTTACCAAAAATTATTGAAATAATTAATGACGTAATAAATGCACCTGCAGCTCTAAAAGTTAAGAATTCAAACACTCCGGCTCCCGGTACTTTTAATTCTTGCAAAAATGAAAATACATAATACAGCATATCAATTATAATTTAAATAGTTCTTTTATTATTTCTCTATCATCAAAATGATGTTTAACACCCTGAATCTCTTGGTAAGTTTCATGTCCCTTTCCTGCAACCAAAATCACATCGGTTGATTTTGCAATATGCACGGCTGTTTTAATAGCTTCTTTTCTGTCAATTATAGTAATAACTTTAGAACGTAACGTTTCTGGCACACCATCATACATTTGTTGAGCAATTGTTTGTGGTTCCTCATTACGAGGATTGTCAGAAGTAATTATGAGTGTATCACTCAATTGAGCAGCAATTTTCCCCATAATTGGTCGTTTACTTGTATCTCTATTTCCACCTGCACCAACCACAGTTATTATCTTATTATTTGTTCCACATAATTTTTTTAAACTGGTTAATATATTTTCTAAAGCATCGGGAGTATGAGCATAGTCAACAACAGCAGTAGTTCCTGAACTGTTTCTAAAAAATTGAATTCTTCCATCTACCGGATTCAGTGTGCTTATAATTTGTAAAACCGATTGTTTTGGTTGGCCTAACAATATAGCTGCAGCATATACGCTTAAAATATTATATGCATTAAATGCTCCAATAAATTTAGTCCATACTTCGGTGCCATCAATTGTTAGAAGCATTCCATCAAAATGACTCTCAAGTATTTTACATTTGAAATCACTAAAACCTTTGAGTGAATAGGTATACTTGTGAGCTTTTGTATTCTGCAACATTATCTCACCATTTTTATCATCAACATTGCTTAATACAAATGCTGCCATAGGTAACCCATCAAAAAATGATTTTTTAACCAGTAAATACTCCGCAAATGTTTTATGATAATCTAAATGATCTTGTGTAAGATTTGTAAATATACCTCCCGTAAAGTCAATACCGGCAATTCTATGTTGATGAATAGCATGAGAACTTACTTCCATAAAACAATGCGTACATCCTTGTTCAATCATTGCATTAAACAAAGAATACAATTGAACTGTATCGGGTGTAGTATGAGTTGATTCAATTGCTTGAGTATGAATATAATTTCTAACAGTCGAAATCAAACCTGCTTTATATCCTAATGCTTCAAATACCTGATACAACAAGGTTGCTGTAGTAGTTTTGCCATTGGTACCTGTTACACCAACAACAGTAAATAAAGAAAAATCAATTTCATAATATGCTCGTAATATATATCCACATGCAACAGCAGAATTTTCTACAACAACATATGCTACCGAATCAATAATTTTTTGAGGCACATGTTGACATACAATTACCGATGCTCCTTGCTCTATTGCCTTTTCAATAAATATATGGCCATCAACAGCAACTCCTTGAATAGCAACAAATACAAAACCTTGAGAAATTTTGCGTGAGTCTGTTTCAATACCTGATATAGTAGCAGGCAAATTTCCCACTACCGAAAGATATTGAATACTTTCTATAAGTTTTACTGTTTGTATTTGCATATTTGTTTACTTAATTAAATTCTAATACAATTGTTTCATTTCGGCGAATTGCAGTTCCCGGAGGAATAGATTGACGCACCAGTCTTCCATATCCTTTACAACTAACTGTAAGTCCTGCATTTTCGGCAATATATACGGCATCACGCATACCCATACCAAAAAGATTTGGTACTGTTTTATCATCAAATACCAATGGAGTATAATCAATACTTGCTTCTTGTAATTTTGTATTTGTCCAATTACTTTTAGGAGTAGAAGCCTGCGGAATACCCAAGGTATTAAAAATAACTGTATAATCATTTGCAAAACCATTGCTTACCGAAGGTAAAGTAACAACTTTACCACTATCGGTAGCTAATTCATTTCGCAATTCATGATCATTAAAGTAGATTCTATCGGCAATTTTTCTAAACACCTGAGCAGCTCCTCCCCCCGAAATTCTATATGGGTCATACGGCAATGCAGATTGCATAACTATGATACATGAATATTTAGGATTTTCGGCAGGAAAATATCCACAAAAAGAAGCTCGTAATATTTTTTCATCATACTTACCATTTACATAAGTTTGAGCTGTTCCTGTTTTTCCTGCTATTTTGTAATATTTATTCTTAATTGATTTTGCTGTACCTTCTTCTACAACTGCCTCCATAAGCAATTTAGCTTTTTGTATGGTTTGTTCGCTGCATACAGCATTATTCACAACTTTTGGTTCATTACGCAGTACTGTTGTTGCAGAGTTACGAATTTCTCTTACCAAATACGGACGCATCATTTTTCCGTTATTTGCAACTGCATTGTAAAACATAAGCATTTGCAATGGTGTAACTTCAATATCGTACCCGTATGACATTTGAATAAGTGTACTACCTTCCCATTTTTGTACATCATTTTTGGTAGTCATACTTGGATCTTTTACAAGTGGAATTCGTTCATTTATTAAATCTATCCCACTTGGTTTGCCAAACCCCATACTTTTCAAACGATTTATATAGTCCCATTCTTTGCGAGTAGCTACATAATTGTTATATATTATTTTACTAACCCCTACATTCGATGAATTTGCAAACACTCCTTTTACTGAAAGTTTATGAAATCCGCCTTGTGTTTTAAAATTCCAATCATACACATTGGTTTCTATACCTTTATTTACATATCTTATATGCCCCCCTCCGGTGTCTATTGTATCA
>Ga0116190_1002120_pt1 | contig 16180 bp, 15 predicted proteins | sample AD_JPNTR4_MetaG_FD_89808 | JGI IMG/M metagenome (GOLD analysis project Ga0116190, IMG submission 89808) | Active sludge microbial communities of municipal wastewater-treating anaerobic digesters from Japan - AD_JPNTR4_MetaG | ecosystem: Engineered > Bioreactor > Anaerobic > Digestate | place...
AGGTAAAGGTAAAAATTTCACTAAAAATGATGCAATAATAGCTCAAATTACCCATGCTATATGCCAACTAGAAAAGTATAATCACCAAGAATTTTCAGATTTGTCAGATTCTGTAGTTGCACGGATATATCATTCATAAGTTACATAAACCAAAACACTACCAATTCCGTTAAATAATACTGCAATAATTAATAACCACGGACTTTGTAATATTCCTGCCAAAAAATAAAATATACTAGAAAAAACATAAAAAAATTTTCATAAAAACACTACATATTTTCTATTGGTATTGTCATTCAAACTTCATACTTGTAGAACCAATAATAATTTAATAATAGGCCCCAACATTCATATCAATGATACCAACATTACACTTTGCACGATTCTTTCTATATAGATTGAGAAAAAAATATCTCAACCCAATCCTCGTCCAAAAACAAACAAAAATAGTGATAGAGATATAAATCTAACAGAGATTGGAACAGAAAAAAATCTTCTTTTCATCACGGAAAAAAGTCAATTTTTTACTTCCTGTTCTTTCGTTTGAAATAACAAATCTCTCGTGCTATTAAAAAACTTTTTAACAGAAGCAGTTTCTTTCTTTTTTACTATTGATTTTTTACTAATTGGCTTTTTATTCACTATTTTTGTTGCAATAGTTTTTTGTTTAGCCGTCTTTTTAATTAAATCTTTTTTGTTTTCAGTTTTTTTGTTCATATTTTTTTTAATTAAATTAAATACACTCATATTCTAATCATTTTTTTTTATTTGTCAAAAAATGAAAGACTTTTATTTTTTTAAAGTGAATATAGTTAGAAAAAACATATATTTGTCAAAAAATCGATTAAAAATCAATTTCCTCAATATCTAAAAATATTTCTTAAGAAGAATCATATTTGTTAAAATAACATATTAAAACTATATACAAATAGATATTTTAACAAAAGTAAGAAAAAAACAAACAAAAAACAAACAATCTTTTCTGTAAAAATGTCAAGCCAAATCTCTTTATATTGTTGAAATTAAGCAGTAAATTTGTATATTGAAATAAACATGCGAATTAGCATTTTTTCATTTTTTAAATTTAATTTTTTTATAGATGACAGCAGCCACAAACGACAATATTTTTTGATGAAAAGTAGTTCCATATCCATTAGAAAAAGACCTTACGCAATCTTATATAGATTATGCTATGTCAGTTATTATTTCTCGTGCATTACCAGACACAAGAGATGGTTGTAAACCTGTAATTAGAAGAATATTATACGGTATGTACGATATGAAAATGTTTTACAATCAAAAACATAAAAAATCAGCTAGAATCGTATGAGATGTAATGTGAAAATACCATCCACACGGAGATAGTTCAATATACGAAGCCATGGTTCGTCTTGCTCAACCTTGGTCTATGAGATATCCTTTAGTAGATTGACAAGGTAACTTTGGTAGCATGGATGGAGATGGAGCAGCAGCGATGAGGTATACAGAAGCTAGATTGACAAAAATAGCTGAAGAAATGATAAACGATATCGAGCAAGATACCGTAGATCGAAGATGAAACTTTGATGGTTCTTTACAAGAACCAGTTATGCTACCTACCAAATTCCCAAACCATTTATGTAATGGGACAATGGGTATTGCAGTAGGTATGGCTACAAATATGGCTCCACACAATCTAAATGAAGTAATCGATGCTTGTTTGTTGTTGATAGAAAAAGAGTGAAAAGAAGTAGAGGTTCCTATTGATTTTATGGATAACAACGAAAATCTTTCTCAAGATGAATGAAATTTACAAACAAGTGATGAAAATATTACAGAAAACACAAACAATGAAGAGACTCCAAACATTGATTCCACAACAAATCTAGACCCAACAAATTCAAACGAAACCAAAAAAATAAAATATTCTGTATCTATAGATGAAATTATGGAAATTGTAAAATGACCAGATTTCCCTACAGGATGATGTATTTTTGACTCAAACAGAATCAAGGAAGTTTATTCAAAGGGTAGAGGAGGTATAGTTTGTAGAGGTAAACATGAAATAGAAGAGATTAAGTCCTGAAAAAATATCGTAATTACTGAAATACCTTATATGGTAAATAAATCTACATTAGTATCCAAAATTGGTGAACTAGTAGTAGATAAAAAAATCGATTGAATAGTAGATATTAGAGATGAATCAAACAGAGATAGGATTAGAGTTGTATTACAACTTAGAAAGTGAATAGATCCAGATCAAATTTTGATACAATTGTACAAGGCAACTGACTTACAATCAAACTTTAATGTAAACAATGTTTCCCTAGTTGACAATGGATTACAACCTAGAACACTCAATATCAAAGAGCTTTTGATGGAATTTGTTACATTTAGAAGACAAGTAGTTTATCGTAGATCAAATTACCAATTAGATAAAGCAAAAGATAGATTACATATTTTGGAATGATTAAAAAAAGCTATAGATATTATCGATGAAGTAATAGAAACCATCAAAAAATCTGCTACAAAACAAGAAGCAAAAGACAACTTGATGGCAAAATTCGAATTTTCAGAACAACAAGCAGAATATATTCTACTTATGAGATTACAATCTTTAGTTTGATTGGAAATACAAAAAATAGTCGATGAAATTAATGAAAAAATTAAGTTAATTGAATATTTAGAATCAATTATAAATAATCCAGAAAAATTAGATGAAGTGGTAGTAGAGGAGCTAAATTATATGAAAGATAAATATGGAGATGCTAGAAGAACAGAAGTTTCCAACGATCTTAGTGTTTATAGCGTTTGAAGTAGTCTAAAAGCATATAGAGATGCTGCTGACAAAGTCAAAGAAGATGTGATTTTACGAGTTGGGAATGACCATAACATCAGAGTTTTATATCAATCTAGAATCGTTGCTATACCAGAAGAAACACTAGATCTTGTGTATACACACAATCAAGATAGACTTATAATTATTACTGATTTGTGAGAATTAGTTGTTGAAAGATTAAAAGATTTTGGTCAATTCACTATGGCCAAAAATGCTTTAGATCTAAAAGAACATTATGGTCTAAAATGAAATATAGTCTTTACCAAGACACTACATTATCACTATGAACACCTATTATTCCTTACAAACAATAATAGTATCAAAAAAATAAACAAAGACTTAATTTTGAAGTTCAAGAAATTCCCAACAGTTGTTATGAAACTTGAACCAAAAGAAAAAATAGCTTCTGTATTAGCTGTTTCTGATTGAGATAATGTAGCTGTGGTTACAGAACAATGACGATGATTATTATTCCCGGCATCAGATATTAGAGCAATGTGAAAAACAGCTTGATGAGTAAAAGCTATAGACTTACAAGAATGAGATAAAGTCTCAAATATGTTTTTACATCAAGATGAACCATTTTTACTCGTACACAACAAAAGAGAAGCTAAACTGTTAAGTTTAGAAGATTTAAGAGTACGAAAAAGAGCTAGAAAATGAGATGTTTGGGCTACAGGAGATTGTAAACTAGAATGAGGTATTAGTATAGAAGAATGAGCGATCAAAATTAGATTTACAGATTGAAATCTCCAAACATTACACTCCAATGATGTAAAGTTGGATATGCCAGATACTCCTCTAAAAGAAATTGTAAAAAAAGATATAGAGTTGATATATAGACCTTGGGAAGAAAAAGAGGAAAATTTCAAGTGAAAAGAGGAGAGAAAAGCTAGAGAAAAAGCAGAAAAAGAAGCAGAAGAGAGGAGAAATGCTTTATTTTCAGATGAAGATATTGAATAATTTTTCTTAAAAATTAAGTATTTTTTACACCAATACACTAAAAAAATCAAATGTGAAAAAATAAAGTCACCTCAATAGTAGTATTAATACTAATTATTGTAATAATTTTTTTTGTATCATTATTAATGATAAAAATCAATAAAATAGAAAACAAAATGCAAGTTATTACCTGAGAAGATATTGTTGATATTACAGAATATCAAAGAGATGTTGATTTCAAATTATTTGAAGAATCAATATTAAAAAACATATGAGATCTAGATCAAAACATCGTCGCAATTTATGCTAAAAAAAGCATAGAAATTGTAGAAGAAGGTGAAGATTGACCAAACAGCATTATTGAAACTACAAATAAATTAGAATGAAATGGGGTTGTTTTAACCAATGATTGATACATATTAACCAACAAACATGTTGTTCAAGATCAGAGTTCTGAATATACCATAATTTTACAAGACCAAGAATTTCCTTTAGATAAAGTGCGATTTGATGATTGATTAGACTTAGCAGTTATAAAAATTAAGGTAAAAGATAATCTCATTACACCGAAATTCAAAAGTATTCAAGAAAAAAATATTATATGACAGATAGTTTTTGCATTAAAAAAAGATCCAGATATATGAGAAACTATTACAAAAATGTGAATCATAAATTCACTAAATCAAAAGTTCAAAATGGACAACAACAATGTTTATGTTTGACTTATAAAAACTAGCACAGCTATCGAACCATGATTTAGTTGATGACCATTGATCAGTTTAGATTGAGAGATTATATGAATAAATACAGCTATAGATAATATAGAGTACTGAGCTTCCTATTCTTTACCAATAAATAAAGAATTCATAAACCAAACATTATCTAGTATCAAACAAAGCTGACAAATCATAAGACCAGAAATCGGTATCAAATATGAATCAAATCCAATTGGAATAAAAGTAATTTCAGTAGAAGAAGAGTCCAATGCTCAAAAAGCATGACTGGAAGTAAATGATATTATTGTATGAATAAATAATGTAAAAGTAGATTATAATAATTTCTTGTATGAACTATTTACTTACAATCCAGAAAAACAGGTTATATTAAATGTTCAAAGATGAAGTAATAAACACGAAATTCAAGTAGATTTATGAGTAAAAAGATAGAAAGTTACAAGCCTGTCCCGCCCTGCCACGTAGTACTACGTGGCAGGGCGGGGTTAGTAAAGTTACAAGTTAAAAGTTACAAGTTCTTCCATCGGGGGAAGTTGTAGCTCCCCGCCCCGCTAAGTCCTGTAAGCCCCGCCCCGTAGTATTACGGGGCTACGGGTAGGACTACGGGACGGAATAGTTGGGGGTTGTTGGGATATGCAAAGAAATCCTTCCCCAACGGGGAAGTTGGGCTCCGCAAACAACCTCCCCCAAGGGAGGCATCTTAATTAAGAACTTTATAAATTTTAAGAACCCGCCTACCGGCAGCCTGCCCCGCAGTACTGCGGGGCAGGGCAGGTTTTATAAACTCATCACTTTATTTTCATAACTATACATATGAACAAAACAAAACTAGTTCAATTTTTAGATGAGTATTTAGAATTGGAGCAATTTGAAGATTCTAGTAAAAATGGACTACAAGTCGATAACTCAAAAAATGAAATACAAAAAATCTGATATGCCGTAGATGCAAACTCTTATATTTTTGACAAAGCTATCCAAGAAAAAGTAGATATGCTTATTTGCCATCATGGTATGTTCCGATGACAAGCAGAAACATTAACTTGATTGTTTTATAAAAGAATACAAAAATTAATATTAAATGATATAGCTTTGTATGCCTGTCATCTACCATTAGATTGACATAAAGAAGTAGGGAACAATATCGTTCTGTTAAATAAGTTTGTAGATACTTTTAATATAAAAAATCCTTTAATTACTCAAAATACATATATTTTTGGATTAAAGTTTGATGAAAAAATAAAAATTCAAGATATATTAGATATTTATTGTGATAATTTATGAATAGAAAAACAATTTTATAATTTCTGAAATTTGAAAACGGTAAGTTCAGTTTGTTTTTGTAGTGGAGGAGGTTTACATTCAGCCAAATTTGCTAAAGACAACGGTTTTGACTTAGTGATTACTTGAGAATGAGCTCACTATGAAATAACTTTATCAAAAGAATTAAAACAAAGTGTTATTTTATGATGACATTATGAAACTGAAATTTTTGGAGTTCAAACTCTATCAGAAAAACTTAAAAAAGACTTCAATATAGAAATAGTATTCTTAGATGAAAAGTACTAGGGAGTCGAAAGTTCATCAAGTTGCAAGTTGGTTAGTCCCCCTTATTAAGGGGGATAAGGGGGATTAAATAAAAGCTCTCATTTATCACAAAATCCCCCCTTTCCCCCCTTAAAAAAGGGGGGGGCTATAACTTTACAAACTTTTTTCACTTTACAAACTTAATACACTTTCTAAATAAAGTAAAGTTATAAATGAAAAAGGTGATGGAAAAATTTGTTTTTTATGTTAAAAAAGTGTATCATTGTATTAACAAAATGATTTATTTCTAAACCCAAAACAAACATGGTAGCATACATCCCTGAATCTTTAATGGAAAAAATAGAAGAACTCAAAGACCTTTGAAAGTTCGATGAGGCAATGAGAATTACAAACTGATTATTGGTAAACGATCCAAATGACGAAGATGCTTTATTACAAATAGCAGATATTCAATATAGAAAAGGAGAAATAAACAAGGCTTGAAAAGCAATCGATTTTTTAAATTCTAAAAAAAACAATGAAGATCCTTTGTGACTATATATAAAAGGAATTTTGGAAATGGAAAAAAACAACTGGAAAGAAGCAAGATCTTATCTACAAAAAGCATTGGTTCTCACAAATGCAGAAAATCATGAAATTATTAGATGTTACGGATTATGCGAATATTGGTATTGAAATAGAGAAAAATGAATAAATTTTTTGGAAGATTCATTTTCTTTACACAATAAGGATACAGAGGTTATTTATAACTTAATAGAAATATACATATTGGAACATAAATATCAAAGAGCAAAAAATATGATCAAATATTATCATAAAAATTATAATGACTTGATTACTGTGGATAAAGATATATCTTATTATGACTCTAAAATAAGTTTATTTGAAGAGTTCGTAAAACTTCAAACTGTTTAGTTCTAAAATAACAATAAAAAATGACAAAAAAATCTTTAATATCACGAGATGTTGAGAGAATAATCAAAAAAAGTTTCAAAAGAATAGTAATTACTTCCATCTTCTTATCTTTTTTATTCTACTTACTAAACATATTCTTGGGATTTGGTATAAAAATTGAAAAATTATGAGAATCTATAACTAGTAAAGTTGGTATATATTTTTACATCAATGACCAAGATAAAACCTCTGATGAGGTTTTCAAGAGAATATTGAGTATTAAAGAAGAATTAGATAAAAACGGTATTAAATCAGAATTCTCATCAAAGGATGATGCATTTAATTATCTAGAAAACAAAATTCCAGATATTACCAAAAATTTCGATAAGTTTTGAATAGAAAATCCACTAACTTCTACATTATATGTGATGTTTGCTAATCAAAAAGAATACAATATTATGAAAGATATTATTGTAAAAAACAAAGATTTGATATTAAATGTAAAAGATGTGGATAAAGGAGCTAGTTTAGTGCAACAAGAAAATAGATCTTTGAGAATTATCAACATAATGAATACAATCAGAATTAGTTTTTACTTCATTATCACTATGTTGGGAGTAATAATTATATTCTTTACACAACATTTGTTAAGACATTTTTTTAATAATTTTTATGAAGAAATTGAGATAAAAAAATTATTATGAGCGCATACAAGAGATGTTAATATGTGATTTATGATCACATTATTGTTCTCAATGACATTATGATTTGTTCTAGGACTTATCCTAACTTTTATAACATTTGGTGTTTTAAACAAAAACCTTCTATTATTGGATATTGATTTGAATTTATATAGTGTGATACCACAAATACTAATTCTATACATTGTATTCGCTCTAATATCGGTAATATTATGATACAGAATGTTAAAAGAAAAAGCAAAAAAATTCTAAATACAATTAAATAATACCAAAAAATCTCCACATTCAAATGGAGATTTTTTTTATTTAAGAGTTTGTTACTATTTTCCAAAATATTCAACTACAACCCCAGGTCACATAGATGAAGAAATCACAACTTTCTTGATCAATTTTCATTTTACTCAAGTTGGCTTGTTTTCTTCCATTGTATCCAATATTGATTGAATGTTTTCTACTAATTTATCATTTGTGAATGATACTTTTCCAACAGGAACATGTACATTCCCAGTTTTATCTAATTTAAATTCAATTTTTCATTTTTTAAACTCTTCTACTGTTTTAGCTAAGTCATTTGTAACTGTTCATGCTTTTGGACTTGGCATCAATCATTTTGGTCAAAGTTGCTTAGCAACAGGAGCTAGTTCTCTAATATAATCTACAGTAGTAATCAAAATATCAAAATCTATTTTACCATTCTTGATATTGTTTAATAAATCTGTGGATCCATAGATATCAGCTCAAGATTTCTTTGCTTCTTCAAGTTTTTCATCCAAAACAAACACTGCAATTTTTTTGGTTTTTCAAGTTCCGTGTGGTAATATAGCAGTTCATCTAAACATTTGATCATTAAATTTAGGATTTGCATTTGTTTTTACTGCTAATTCTACAGTAGCATCAAATTTAACATTTGAAGTCTTTTTTACTAAATCAACAGCTTCTTCTAAAGGATACTGATTACCTTTGATAATCATAGATACTGATTCTAAATACTTTTTTCCTCTTTTAGACATTTTTAATAATTTAATTTATAAAAGTGGTATTAACGGTTCAAAACCTCCCACAAAAAAGCTAGTCGCTATTAGTTAGTCGTTAGTCATTAGTCAACAACGAAGCTATCGACTAGTGTCTAGTGACTAACGACTAATGTCTAGCGATTATAAAACTACATTTCAACATCTACTCCCATATTTCTTGCTGTACCTGCAATTATTTTGATTCCAGCTTCCATGTCAGCTGCATTTAAATCATTTTTCTTAAATTCATATATTTCTTCCAAATCAGCTCTAGTTAATTTTCAAGCTAATTTGTTTTTGTTTGGTTCTCATGATCACTTTTTTTCTTTGATTTTTCGTAAAATCAAGTTTGATGTCACAGGAGTTCATAATTCCAAACTAAAAGTTCTGTCAGCATAAACAGTTAATTTACATTTTACTTTTACATCAAATCAACCAAATTTCTGCATTAATTCTTGAGTTTTTTCGTTAAACTCTTTTGTGAACTGACCGATATTAACTCAGTTTGCTCACAACATAGGTCATAGTGGAGGTGCAGGTTGAGCTTTCCCAGCTACGACTTCTAAGTTCAAAATTCTTTGTACTTTTGCCATAGTTTTCTAATAAATAAATAAAGATTTTAAATAAGGTTTTACCTGATGATATATCTCATAATCAATAGCTAACAACCATGATTGATTATTGATATCCAACAAGAACAAAACTTTTTTATTTTTGTACTCAGGTATATTTATAAATGTAACTTTGTTACCAAACAATGAATTTGCTATCAATTCTTGATCAGTATTCATTACATATAAATTTCATTTTAATTTTCTAGCAATATCAGAGAAGTCATAATTATAATTTCACATATTCAAATAATAAATTCATTTCTGATCTACTAGAGCGTAACCATATGATATTCACATTTTGTCTACAAAATCCAATTCTCAATAATATGTTTTGGTTCAAGATAATATAATCATACTTTCTATGTCATCACCAGAATTTATTCAAGTAATATTTATTCAAGTATTGATTATTCCAGTATAAGTAGTTTGTGACAATTCAGTTTGCAATAATCAAGTAATAATCTGACTTCAAGTCATAATATCCTCATCTGCTTCTCATCAATTTAATCAAGTAGAGTAGCTGTTTTCTACTTCTCTAATAATAATGTCTCAAGTTGATTGTTGTGTGTTTAAGTTCTTTTTTCGTAAATCTCATTTTACATAAAACAAAACAACATAAACCAAAAGTAAAGATATACACAATACTATTACAGACCATCTAATGGTTTGAGATTCAAAATGATAACTATTATCACTCATTTTGTTTTGTTTAGATTTAAATTAGCTCATTAATTCAATTTTGTCAGCATCTACTGCTACTGGAGTCAATCTTCCCAACATTTCAATATTTACTACTACAGTTCATTTGTCATGATCAATTGTCTTTATATTTCATTTCATTCACTTGAAATCTCAAGATTTGAGCATCACAATATCTCATTCTTTGTAAGGTATTTTGAGAGAAGATCTTTCTTCTGATTTTTTGATATGGTTTATCATATCTTCGTATTCTTGGTCAGTAAGCGGAACTGGACGAGTCTCTGCTCAAACAATCAGTCTAACTCCAGGAGTATTTCTAATGATATACCATATTTTATCGTTCATTTTAGACTTGATAAAAACATATCCTGGATATAGTTTTTTTTGTTTTGTAACTTTTTCTCACTTTTTCATAGAATATTCGTTTACAATTGGAGACAAATAATCTACAACATCATCAATAAGTCATTGTTTTTGAATTCTTTCTTTCATGTTTTCTATTACAAGTTGTTCTTGTCATGAAACTACACTTAGGACATATCGTTTGAAGGTATCATCTTGTATTTGTTTTTTAATTTCTCAAATATTTTGTTCTTGAACCATTTTTTTATTTTTAATAGTATAAAATATAAATTTTAACTAATTAACAATTAAGAAACAATTGAATAAAATAAGGTGTATATTGAATTAAATATAGCATCGGCAAATATAAAATACAGTCAAGCAAATATCACCATTGCAAAAATGGAAATAGTTAGATTGATGTAAGTTTTTTTGTCAGGATGTTTTAATCATTTGATAGTATCTAGACTATCATAAATAAATTTCATCATTTTGAATTTATTTTGCATAAATAAAAAAATCTCCAAAGAAACTTGTAATGATTACTAGCCATATTTCAAGTGAAAATTAACCAAAAACTAAATATTTATTTATACATATATATCGCAGCAATTAAGTTTAAACATTAAAAATACGATTACCATTTGTTTGCTATTTCTCTATCCATATCTCTTTTGATATCTTTTTCCTTTAGTATCTGTTTTTTTTCTACTTTTCTCATAAGTTTACCAATTCCAACCTCTAACTTGATTAGTCATTTATTGTTTATATATATTTGTAAGGGAATTATTACATTTCATGCTTGATCGGTTAAAGCTGACATTTTGGCTAATTCTTTTTTTTTAACTAATAACTTTCTATCTCTTTTTGCTTGATATCCAGGTGCCAAAATTGGAGAAGTTTTTTTGTATAAAGGAATATCCATATTTTTGATCCATAATTCTCTATCTTGTATTTTCACAATCGCATCTTTAATGTTAATTTGTCACATTTTCACTGACTTAACTTCATGTCACAATAAAATTATTCAAACCTCATAGGTTTTTTCAAAATTATAATCACGATATGCTATTTTGTTTTTAGATATTATCTTCATTTTTATGAAAAAAATTAAACAACAAGAAATTTATAATTATTTCAAATCATAATTACAGAGAAAGTTTACACTATTTATCGATCAAGTCAATTCATGTAAGTAAAGTTCAAAAACCAACAAATTCTTTATTTTTGTTATTAATCAAGTCGGAATTGTTGAGATATCATCATATTACAATTGAATTAGAAACTTTTTTCATTAGCCTCAAAAACAAATCTACAATAAATAAATTTTTATTATTACTGTGACCAGATTTCAACATTTCAAGATTTATTTTATCACAATCTTCGCTAGTTTTCGCTGAATTTAGATCTGAAATAAACATAATATTTGAGTGTTTTGATACATTGAGCAATAAGTTAGTTGCCTTTACTTTGGATACATTTTTTCCAATCTCTAAAAAAATAATATTCTTGTAATCCGAAATTATTCTAACAAAAGGGATTTCTCTATCAATCCACGCAAACTTATGTGCAATTAGCTCAACTAAAGAACTTTTACCTAAAATATCTATAATTTTTGTTGCTTTTCATCGTTTTTTACCCATAAAAACTTTTTCAAAACCTAATGCGGCAAGGATTTTATCTTTATTTTGTCATTTTGAAATTAATACTAGATTATCTTTTTTGTCTAATAAATGATATCATAGAGCTTTCAATGGATTTGTATATTCGCTATCTAAGTTAGGAATTAGTCAAATAGAGTATTTGTTTTTTTGTGTTTCTCAAAAATATTCGTTTGCCACAATTAAGTAAAACATAATTTTCTGTATCAAGATATGATCATCTACCTTATTACCCATGGTAAATAAGTTTATAAAGTTACAAGCCTAAAACCTTAAGAACACTAAATTATTCCTGTTTTGTCCTCATAATATCCAAAACAAATCTATCCGCTAATCTATAACGCTTATTCCATTCATCTAATGACATAAATACAACATTCACTATTTCAATAAAATATCATCTAAATATCTCACTAATAGATTCTTTGATTTTATCAATTTGAGGTTTTTCTAAATTTTTGTATATCACTACCAAATCCATATCTAAATTTATCCCAAAACATTTTCCAAAAAAATATTTTTCTATCATAAATTCATAAGTAGAAAAAAGGCTCACCAACTCTGATTTAAGACCAAAATAGAGTAGTTCTTTTAACAATTGAGAAACCTCTTCTTTTAATGTAATAGACCAACCTGTACTATTTTTGTCAATTTCTATAATATTTGCAGACTCCAAAGAGTCTATTTGCTTTTTGATAGCAGGGAAAGTCCATTCCAATTCACTTTCCAAAGCTCTCATAGAAACTCATTGTCTCCTAAACAACAAATATTTGAGTATATCTACTTTTGTTTTACTACCAAAAAGCTTTTCAAGATTCATATAAATATATTATCTAAATAAACATTATCCATAATTAGAAAATAAGAATTTATTGGACAAATACAAGGAAAAATTTCTTGGAAAAATGAAGTTGTATTATTTTACAGTAACACTTTTTGCTAAATTTCTCGGTTTATCTATGTCTTTATTTAAGAAATCCGCCGCATAATAAGCTAATAGTTGTCCAACTACTGCCGTAACAAAAGGATAAGTTTCGTCTATACAAGAAGGAATTTTAATAAAAAAATCAGCTGATTTTACTTCTTCATCTGAAATAATCAAAACTTTTCATTTTCTAGCTTTGATTTCTTGAATAGATGAAAGATTTTTTTCAAATAAAATATCTTTTGGTAAAAACAATACAGAAGGGACCTGATCATCAACTAAAGCTAATGGTCAGTGTTTCAATTCTCAAGTAGGATAAAATTCCGAATGTAAATATGTAATTTCTTTGAATTTTAAGGAAGATTCGCGTGCTATTGGTAATTGATAATGCCTTCACAAAAAGAAAAAGTTTTTGTATTTTGCTATTTCTTCCGCAATTTTTTTTATCTCTAAATGTGATTCCAAAACCTGTTCTATTTTGCTAGGAACTTCGTTTAATGCGGACATAACTTGGTCATATTTAGCTTTTGTCAGTCATCTTTTTTGTCATAAAAACAATGCCAATAAAATTATACAAGTAATTTGTGCAGTAAAAGCTTTTGTAGAAGCCACTCAAATTTCTGCACCTGCTCTAGTAAATAATCAATAGTCTGTCAAACGAGATATGGTAGACCCAACAACATTTACAATTCAAAAAGTTTTTGCTCATTTGGCTTTCAAAAGCTTTAATACTTCTATACTGTCAGCTGTTTCTCAGGACTGAGAAATAAACACAAATAAGGTTTTTTCGTCTACTTTAATGTTTTGATATTCATATTCGCTAGCAATATAACTTATAGATTCCAATCACGCTAAATTTTCCATATAATACGTTCACAAAACTCATGCATTATAGGAAGTTCCACATCATACAAAAACAATTTTTGTAAATTTTTCATCCTTCATACCATGAAACGCATCTGTATTCATAGTATTGTTTTCAAAATTAACTCTTCATTTAAATATTCTTTTGATAATAGTAGCTTGTTCAAAAATCTCTTTTAACATAAAGTGTTTGAACTCTCATTTTGAAGATTCTAATAATTCTATATCCATATCTTCTATTTTTCTACTAACATTGACTCCATTTGCTTTAATTTTATAATCCTTATCTTTTATATGTAAAATATCTCCATCATCCAAATAAATAAATTTATCTACATATCCAGAAAGAGCCTGTTTATCTGAAGAAAAATAAAAATCACTATTCTCATCATAAGCAAAAATTAAAGGACTTCAAAGTCTAACTGCAATCATTTCATTTGGATTTCTCTTTGATACAATAAGTAAAGCATAAGCTCCACGAATTTTAGTAAGAACTTTTTCTACTGTTTTCAAAAAATCTCAATTCCACAAATCTTCCAATAAATTAGCTATGACTTCACTATCAGTTTGACCATAAAATTGATATCATTTTTTTTGTAACTCTTCTTTGAGCTGATGGTAATTTTCAATGATTCCATTGTGAACTATATAAAAATTTTCATTCTTATCATAATGTGGATGTGTATTTTCTTCTGATATTCATCAATGTGTCGCCCAACGAGTATGAGCAATTCCAAAATTCCAAAACTGATCTGATTTTAATGAATCATCGACTTTGTTTGCCAAATCAGAAACTCTTCCAACTGCTTTTATAAGTTTAGTTTCTCAAGAATTATTTCCAATAAACATACCAGCAGAATCATATCCACGATATTCTAATCTTTCCAATCAATGAATTAAAATTTTTTGAGCATCATTTCTTTTACCAAGATATCCAAATATTCAACACATTGTTTTTTCCAAAAAAATATAAATTTAACTAACTTTTATGTTTCCTTCTCATCTTTTCAAGAACACTTTTATACTAAAATACTTGAATTTTTAGGCAAAATAGGTATAATTATATTGTTAACAAAAAATTAAAAATATGGAAAAAATAAAAAAAAATCATAAGCTACGCGCTTATGTAGGATTATTTATGATTGTTATAGGTATCCTAGTATGTTCTGCTGGAAAACCTAATCCAGTAGATTCTAATCTTATTGATCCCACTTGGCAAACTATACTATTGGGTATTGTTTTGATTATTGTGGGATACATAATAGGGAAAAAACACTTTAAAACATTAAGTGATGAGTAGATATTCTACTCACCAATTATTAATTTATAATTAAGAGTCTTTATGGCTCTTTTTTTTCTAATTTGAAATTTATTTAGAAATCTTTAATTATTAGTTATTTAGTATTTCAAATCATTATGAAAATATTGGATTTAATATTCCCCAAACAATGTATAAATTGCTGAAAAATATGAGAATATTTATGTAAAGATTGTAAAAAACAGCTAAAACCTCATAGGGAAATGTGTTCATCTTGTCATAAATATTCAAACAACTACGAAACTTGTTTAGAGTGTAAATCAGCAAAAGAATTTTTGTTAGACGGAATTCTTATTCCATTTTCTTATACTTGATTTCTCAAAAAAATTATCTTGAAATTAAAATATTATCATAAAAAAGATGTTGTAGATTTTTTGATAGATAGAGTAGTAATTGCTATTCACGCAAATAATATATTAAATAATAAACTCTCTCAATGAAATGTTGTTGTTTCTGGGATTCCATCTCATTGGCATAGAAGATATTTTGTTAAATGATACAACCAATCTTATTTGCTAGCAAAAAACTTATCCAAAAAATTATGATTGGAATACAAGGTTTTTCTTAAAAAAACTAAAAAAACAAAATCTCAAGCTAGTCTTGATAGGGCAGGGAGATTACAGAATTTAAAAAATGCTTTTGATTTCAAATGAGATGTTTCTTTTTTGGAAAGCACAAAAACAGTTATTTTAGTAGATGATATTACCACAACAGGATCTACCATGAACGAAATAGCAAGACTAATAAAATCAAAATTTCCTAAAATCTCTATATGGTGAGTAGTACTTGGAAGAAAAGATTCATAAAACAAGGAATAAGTTGAAAGTTTATAAAGTTACAAGTAACAAGTTTATAAAGTTACAAGTAACAAGTTTATAAAGTTACAAGTAACAAGTTTATAAAGTTACAAGTAACAAGTTATAAAGTTACAAACTTTACAAACTTTCTAACTTTACAAACTTTACAAACTTTATGAACTTTCTAACTTTACAAACTTTATGAACTTTCTAACTTTACGAACTTATTAAAAAAGTGGTCAAAAATTTGCATTATTTTTATTTGTGATTATAATTAAGTTGATTTTATAACTTAATTTTTTTAACATGCCTA
>Ga0116190_1002123_pt1 | contig 16164 bp, 7 predicted proteins | sample AD_JPNTR4_MetaG_FD_89808 | JGI IMG/M metagenome (GOLD analysis project Ga0116190, IMG submission 89808) | Active sludge microbial communities of municipal wastewater-treating anaerobic digesters from Japan - AD_JPNTR4_MetaG | ecosystem: Engineered > Bioreactor > Anaerobic > Digestate | place...
TATCGCAGGGTTTGAGGGCGACCCCGCGACGCTCGACCCCGAGATGGTCCAGAATCTTTCACGTTATTTCACGGTGAACGGACGTCTCGAAGAGCGCCGAGCCATGCTGGAGCGCGATGCAAAAGCCAAAAACCCGCACGCTGAGTTGGTGCAACAGACCTCTCAGGAGTATCAGGCGAGCATTAAAAAAGCCACCGAGATGGAGCGCGAGGCGAACAGCCTGACCGGCTCACGCAGATCCAAGGCCCTGGATGCCCTGCGCTCCCTCAAATATGAGCAGGCGGCGATCAAGACACGGGCGGATAAAGCAGCCGCCGCCTCCAAAGAGTGGGAGGCGAAAAATAAGCTTGATCCTGCCGTGATCGATGCCGACCCCGAGATCCGCGCCCTGCGGGCCGAACTCGAAGAGGCACGCAAACCGGTGGCGAACCTGATCCCCGCCCAGTAGAATTTAGGAGTTAGGAGTTAGGAGTTAGGATTTTTCCACTTGAGCGTTGAGCGTTTTCTACTTCGGTGTTCTGCGTTCTGCGTTCGACGTTCACAAAGCAGACGGCGTGACCGCCGCCGGACGAGCGACACTTCATCCAAACACTTCGTCGCCTACTCTTCGTCGCTTACTCTTAGTCGCGACACTTCGTCGCCGAGTGCAATCGACTAAGTTTGGGGACTGAGTGTTTTTTTCGACTAAGTGTTTGGACTAAGCGTAGCCGACTAAGTGTGCTTCCGCCCGTTGCGCAGAGGGGAAAACTCCTAAATCCTAAATCCCAAATCCTAAATCCGCGCGCCGTGTCGGCTCGCAGGAACGCTCTCTATTCCTTGTCAACGTGAAACACGCGCCGCGCTTTGCCTTCGCCGCGAGGCAGCGTACCCGGCTTGAAGATGTCGCCCTTGGGGCTGAAGCCGAGCCGCTCCTTCAACTTCTTTTCGACCATGTAGCCGGTCACGCCCTCTTCCGCTTCGACGTTGATGCGTATGTCGGTCACGCCGTGATCGTTCTCCAGAATGATCTGGTATTCCGGCAGCACGCCGGGGATCTCCATCAGCGCCTGCTCCACCTGTTTCGGGAAGAAGTTCACGCCTTTGACGATCAGCATATCGTCGCAACGCCCCTCAATACGATCAATGCGCAGGCTGGTGCGGCCGCAGGCGCAACGCTCGCGGCTCACGACGCGGGTCAGGTCACGTGTGCGGTAACGGATCACAGGGATCGCCTCACGCGTTAGCGACGTGAAGACCACCTCGCCCACCGCGCCATCCGGTAGCGGCGCACCGGTCTCGGGGTCCACGATCTCGGTGATGTATTGATCCTCCCACACGTGAATGCCGCAACGCGCCTCGCAATCCATGCCTGTCGTACCCACGCCACCGGTCTCGGTCATGCCGTAGATATCGAACGCTTTAATGCCGAGGCGCGTCTCGACCCGTTTGCGCATCTCGTCAGAGAACGTTTCCGCGCCGAAGATGCCGATTTCGAGGTCGGGCAAGTCCAAGCCTTTTTCATCAAGCATCTCGATGATCCGCGTTGCATACGAGACCACCGAACCGATACCCCTGACTTTGAAGTCGCGCATCAGCTTGATCTGCCGCGCGGTATTGCCCGAGCTGGTCGGTATGGTGAAAAGTCCCGCGCGGCGCGCACCGTGGTAGAAGCCGAAGCCGCCGTTGAAGAGCCCGAAGGTCGGCGTGACCTGAATCGCGTCACCCGGCTGCAAGCCGGCCATGATCTGGCAGCGCGCCATGCACTCCGCCCACTGCGCCAGATCCGCCTCGGTGTAGGCCATCACAATCGCCGCGCCGGTCGAGCCGGAACTCATGTGCATTTCACGGATTGAACTGCGCGGCATGCAGAGCATGTTGAGCGGATACTGATCGCGGAAATCATCCTTGGTCAGGAACGGCAAATCCCGGATATTGTCCAGATCGCGGATATCCCCAGGCTCGATGTTGGCCTCGGACAGCCTGCGGTGGTAGAACTCGCTATTCGCCCAAGCGTGTTTGACCGTCCACTGCAATCCCTTCAACTGCATCGCCGCCAACTCATCGCGGCTCAGGGTCTCCATCCGCTCATTCCAATACTGGAGTTTTTTCATACTCAATCCTTGAATCCCGAAGGTCGCACCGACCTCCTCTTGTTGCTTTAAATAGAAACTAATTTAGCGTTTTGACCGACCGTCGGCAAGCGAAAGTGAGTTGGAGTTTAGGATTTAGGAGTTGGAATTTGGGATTGATGCACAGCGCGGCTACGGCTCGTGGGGACACTCGCCCTCCAACCTTCGCGTCTTCGCTTGAAACAACAGAGCAGGGCTTTTACACTCATCATTGCGACCACTGAGTGGTCGCAATAACGCCCCCCCAAAAAACCTCTGCGTCTCTGCGCCTCTGCGTTAAAAAAACCGCGCCAGGAAACGTCCGGTGTAGGAGTCGGGGCAGGCGGCGACCTCTTCGGGCGTGCCGGTGACGACCAACCGCCCGCCTTCGTCGCCGCCGCCGGGGCCGAGGTCGATGATGAAATCGGCGCACTTGATGATGTCGAGGTTGTGCTCGATCACTACGACCGTGTTGCCGGACTCGCGCAGACGCAGTAGCAGGTCGAGCAGCTTGTGTACGTCCGCGAAGTGCAGACCGGTGGTCGGTTCGTCCAGCAGGTAGAGCGTCTTGCCGGTCGCGCGTTTGGAAAGCTCGGCCGAGAGCTTGATGCGCTGCGCTTCGCCGCCTGATAGCGTGGTCGATGGCTGGCCGAGACGCACGTAGCCGAGTCCGACCTCCGAGAGCGTGCGCAGCTTGTTGGCGATCTTGGGCAGCGGCGCGAAAAAATCCAGAGCGTCATCCACCGTCATGTCGAGCACCTCGGCGATCGTCTTGCCGCCGTACCGCACGCTCAGGGTCTCTTTGTTGTAGCGCAGACCGTTACACTGCTCGCACGGCACATAAATGTCCGGCAGGAAGTGCATTTCCAGACGGCGCACGCCGTCGCCTTTGCACACTTCGCAGCGTCCGCCCTTGACGTTGAAGCTGAAACGCCCCGACCCGTAACCACGCACTTTGGCGGCGGGCGTGGCGGCGAACAGTTCGCGGATCGGCGTGAAGGCACCGGTGTAGGTGACGGGATTGCTGCGCGGTGTGCGTCCGATCGGGCTCTGGTCGATTTCGATGACCTTGTCAAGCAACTCGACGCCAGTGATCTTCTTGAAAGCGCCGGGCCGTTCTTTGGAATCGTAGAAGTGGCGGAAGAGATGCCGCTTGAGGATGTCGCTCACCAGCGTAGACTTGCCTGAACCGGAAACGCCAGTCACGCAGACCAGACAGCCGAGCGGGATTTCGACATCGATGTTCTTGAGATTGTTTTCGGAAGCGCCCGTGATTTTGAGGCGCGCCTTGCCCGGCTTGACGCGCGTTGCGGGCACCTCGATACGCGTCCGTCCGGAGAGATAGGCTGCGGTCTGCGAACGCTCGCATGCCAGCAGTCCCGCCAGTTCGCCTTGATACACCACCTCGCCGCCCTCGCGCCCGGCACCGGGCCCCATGTCCACGATGTAGTCCGCCGAGCGGATCATCTCTTCGTCATGCTCGACGATCAACACGGTGTTGCCGCGCTGCTGGAGTTGGCGCAGCATGGCGATCAACCGTTCGTTGTCGCGCGGGTGCAGGCCGATGGTCGGCTCGTCCAGCACATAGAGCACGCCAACCAGACCGGAGCCGATCTGCGTCGCCAGCCGGATACGCTGCATCTCGCCGCCCGAGAGGGTCGAGCTTTCGCGGTCGAGCGTGAGGTAATCGAGCCCCACGTCGTTCAGGAACTGCAAGCGTCGGCGGATCTCCTTCAGCACCTCGCCCACGGCCGCCGCATCGGTGGGGGTGAGCGCGATCGTTTCGAAAAAGGCCAGGCTCTGCTTGACCGTCATGGCCATGACTTCCACGATCGAACGATCCGCCACGGTGCAGGCGCGCGCCTCCGCCCGCAATCGCGCGCCGTTGCATTCGGGACAGATCTGGCGGCTCATGTAGCGCCGCAGCTTCTCGCGCACCTCGTCGAATTCCGACTCGCTGTAGCGCCGCGCCAGACTCGGCAGCACGCCTTCAAAGGGCTTCTCAGTTTTACGCCACGCGCCGCGCATCCAGAAGCGCAGCGTGACCGGCTCATCGCCCGAGCCGTGCAACAGCACCTGACGGAACGACTCCGGCAGCTCGTTGTAGGGCGTGTCCATGTCGATCTCGTAGGCCGCGGCCACCGCCTTGAGCAGATGCTTGTAGTACACCACCATGCGGAAGCCGCCGTGCCGCCAGGCATGGATCGCGCCATCGGCCAGCGACAGCGTCTTGTCGGGCACCACGAGGTCCTCGTCAAAGATCAACTGCGCACCGAGGCCCGCGCAGGTCGGACAGGCACCGAACGGGTTGTTGAAAGAAAACGAGCGCGGTTTCAGTTCTTCAAAGCTGATCGCACAATCTGGACAGGCGTTCTTTTCGGAAAAGAGTTCTTCGCGCGCCTCGCCTTCTGGGGGCATGCTCTGCACAAGGATCAGGCCCTCGCTCTGCTTGAGCGCCAGCTCGACCGAATCGGTCAGGCGCCGCCGTACGTCCTCCCCGGCGACCAGCCGATCCACCACGGCCTCGATGGTGTGCTTTTTGTTTTTGTCGAGGCGCGGGACATCTTCGAGCGCCAGCATCTCGCCGTTGACGCGCACGCGTACAAACCCTTGGCGGCGGATCGACTCAAACACCTCTTCGTGGCGTCCCTTGCGCCCGCGCACCAGCGGCGCGAGCACCACCAGCCGGGTGCCGGCAGGCTGCGCCAGCAGGTGGTCGACGATCTGCTCCGCGCTCTGTCGTTGTACCGGCTTGCCGCAGCGCGGGCAATGCGCATGGCCGATGCTACCGTAGAGCAGGCGCAGGTAGTCGTGGATTTCGGTCACAGTCGCCACGATCGAGCGCGGATTCCCGCCCGATGTACGCTGCTCGATCGAGATCGCGGGCGAAAGCCCTTCAATGTGGTCGACCTCCGGCTTCTGCATCTGGTCGAGAAACTGCCGCGCGTAGGCGGAGAGGCTCTCGACATAGCGCCGCTGGCCTTCGGCGTACAGGGTATCGAAGGCGAGCGACGACTTGCCGGAACCGCTGAGGCCGGTCACCACGGTCAATGAATGGCGCGGGATGCGCACGTCAACGTTCTTCAGATTGTGCTGACGTGCGCCGGTAATGATGATGTCTGACATAGCCTAACGCGGGCAGAGCCCGCAATCCAAGTTACTCGTCATCATCATCCGGATCGGCGATGCTGACCGATACCAACGTCGCATCCTCAGCGAGGTTTACGAGGCGGACGCCCTTGGCGGCACGGCCGATGATCCGAACCTCATTGACCGGCGAGCGCACCATCATGCCGTTGGAGGCGATGGCGATGAAGGACTGGTCTTCGCGCACAGCGTGCGCGGCCACGACCCTGCCGTTGCGTTCGTCGACGCCCTTGATCGCGATGACGCCGCCGCCGCCGCGGTGTTGCGCCGAGAAGTCGCTGAACTCGGTACGCTTACCGTAACCGTTCTCGGTGGCGATCAGCAGCGTTTCCTGGTCGTTCACGATGTCGAAACTGCGCACAACGTCGCCCGGTGCCAAGCGGATGCCGCGCACGCCCGCTGAGGCGCGTCCCATGCAACGCACGCTTGTCTCGCGTTCGGTGCCGTCCGCATCGGTGCGTTTGAACGAGACCGGGAAGCGGATGGCCTTGCCGTCGGCCGTGACCAGCAGGATATGGTCGTTCTCATTAACCAGCCGCACCTGAATCAGGCGGTCACTGGCGGTCTGCTCGTCCGACTCATCCTGCGTGTCAGCGTCGGTATCGACGGTGCCAGCGTCAGCCGCTTCATCGTCGGCATCGCCCGGCATATCCTTGAACTTGATCGCGATGATGCCCTTGCGGTTGACGTTACGGAAATCGGCGAGCGCGGTGCGCTTGACGATCCCGTTTTCGGTGGCGAAGAAGACATCCTCGCCGGTATCGAAAGAGCGGATGGGCAACAGAGCCACGACCGATTCGCCTTCGCGCAATTCGAGCAAGTTCACGATGGGCTTGCCGAACGAGGTACGGGGCGCTTCGGGAATCTCGTAGGCATCCTTCTTGAAGATGCGGCCCTGGCTGGTGAAGAGCAACAGCGTGTCGTGCGTCTCCGCCACGAAAACCGTGGTGATGAAATCCTCCTCCTTGATCGCCGCGCCGGTGATCCCCCTGCCGCCGCGCCGCTGTTCGCGGTACGTGGTGAGCGGAACGCGCTTGACATAACCGCGCTGGCTTAACGTGATGACACACGGCTCATCGGCAATCAAGTCCTTGATGTCGACCTCACCCTCCATCGGCACGATGTCGGTGCGGCGCACATCGCCGCGCTTGCCGGAGAGAACGTACTTGGCCTTGAGGTCGGCCAGATCGTCTTTGATCAGGCCATAGATTTTGTCGGGCGACGCCAGCAGATCCTTGAGGTACGCAATACGCTCGCAGAGCGCTTTGAACTCGGCTTCGACCTTTTCGCGCTCCAGCCCAGTAAGTTGGTAGAGGCGCATATCGAGGATGGCGTCAACCTGCTTGTCAGAAAACTCAAAGCGCGCCACCAAGCGGGTCTTGGCCTCGTCACGGTTCTTCGAGGCGCGGATGATGGCGACCACTTCGTCCAGATGATCCAGCGCGATGAGCAGCCCGTCCAAAATGTGTTTGCGCGCCTCGGCCTTGTCCAGCTCAAAGCGGGTGCGGCGCGTCAACACGTCAAAGCGGTGATCCACATGGCAGCGGATCATCTCTTTGAGCGTCATGACCTTGGGGCGTCCCCGGTCAATCGCCAGCATGATCGCGCCGAAAGTGCTCTGAAGCTGGGTATGCTTGTAGAGGTTGTTGAGCACGACCTGTCCGATCGCGCCGCGCTTCAGCTCAATCACCACGCGGATGCCGTCACTCGCGCTCTCATCGCGGATGTCGGAGATGCCCTCGATGACCTTGTCATTCACCAAGTTAGCCATCCGTTCGATCATCGCCGCCTTGTTCACCATGTAGGGGATTTCGGTGATGATGATCGCCTCTTTGTTCTTGTACTCGACGATCTCGGCCTTGCCGCGCACCATGAGCGAACCACGCCCAAGCTTGTACATCGCCTCGATACCGCGCTCGCCGCAGATGACCCCGCCGGTCGGGAAGTCCGGCCCTTTGATGAACTGCATCAACTCGTCGATCGTGCAGTCTGGATTGTCCACATAATACGTGATGCCGTCGACCAACTCACCCAGGTTGTGCGGCGGGATGTTGGTGGCCATGCCGACCGCGATACCCGACGAACCGTTCATCAGCAGATTGGGCAGGCGCGACGGCAGGACCACCGGCTCCTGCTCCTTCTCATCGTAGTTCGGGCGGAAGTCGACCGTGTCCTTGTCGAGGTCGGCCAGCATCTCCTCGGCCAGCCGGTCCATGCGGCATTCGGTGTAACGCATGGCGGCAGCAGAGTCGCCGTCGATCGATCCAAAGTTGCCCTGGCCATCCACCAGCGGGTAGCGCATGGAAAAGTCCTGCGCCAGACGAACGAGCGTATCATAAATGGCGCTGTCGCCGTGGGGATGGTATTTACCCATCGTATCACCGACCACGCGCGCGGACTTCTTGTAGGCCTTGTTGTATGCGAGCCCTAGCTCGTGCATCGTAAAAAGGACGCGTCGGTGAACCGGCTTCAGGCCGTCGCGCGCATCCGGCAGCGCGCGCCCGACGATGACGCTCATCGAATAGTCGATATACGACGTGCGCATTTCATCTTCGATATTGATCGGGCTGACGTTGGGTTCTTCGCCCGAAACAGGGACAATCTCTTCTTCGCTCATGCTTTCTCCGCTAGTGACAAAAAACAAAAATAAGCATACCATTTCCCGCCGCAGAAAACCACTTTTTCTGGTGTCAGAGCCGCGATTTTTTAATGTAGAGGCAGGGAGAAGTTCGTTAGTGCATTAGTGCATTGGTTTGTTTGGGCAGAGCTCGGGTTTATTTTAATCACAACAAAGCGCCAGTGTGTTTTCTGGAACCGCCAAGGCCAAGAGAAGCCCCTGATTTTCATGAAGTTTCAGGTGTTTCATGGTTCCACGGGTTTCATCCAAATCGGGATCGGGATCGCTATCGGTATCGTCCTTAACTGAGGTAACGGTTGACACGTTCAACAGGCAGACGTAAACTTCCGACAAATCAGAGACGACAATGTTTTTCATTCTCGATTCGGATGCGGAGGTTCGTCATGAGCAAGACAGACACTCACACCAACAATCACCTGACCGCCGTTTCCGATGGCATGCCCCCGGCCTACGACACCGTCTCCGTGCCCTCTGCGCCTTCTGTGAGGAAACCCATCCGGGACACACCGCTTATTATCTTTGTCTTGTTATGCAGCGTATTTCAAATGTCATGCATTCAAGTTGACGGTAATTTTAACACCGGGGTTGCCGCCATTTCCAATCAGGTGGAGGATTCGGTTTCATCAGGAATGTTGCTGACCTCAGCGTATACCGATTATTTTCAAGAATTCAATAGATGGCCTGACTCCCATGCCAAGCTTGTTGAATACTACAAGACCAAAGCGAAAACGGATGCATCGTTGATCGCGGTGTATAAACAGTTGGAAGAGTTCACGGAAGTAAAAGTTGTCAGCATTGAGGATCGGATTATAGAACTGGAGTTCAAGCGTCCGCCGATTTCGCCTGTAAATGGCAACCGTTCCGTGGCAACAGGCAAAGTAATCATTTTTTTGTGACCACTCAGTGGTCACAAAGACGAGGTTAAAACCTTGCAGCCGCGCAGCCGCACCCCGCCCGTGACCGTTCACGGCGTTTTGGGCGTTTCGCCGGGCTGTCTCCGCGCGCGAGCCACCATTGCATGGCCTGTGCGCGCCCGGCGCCCGTCCTCCCGCCCGTTTTTACACTCACCATTGCGACCACTGGGTGGTCGCAATAACGCCTCCCAAAAAACCTCTGCGTCTCTGCGCCTCTGCGTTAAATTAACCCGAGCAATGCCCAAAAAATCTGCGTGGTCTGTGCCATCTGTGGATGAGAAAACCCGGCAACCGCCCGGTTCTGTATTGAGCATCGGCGTCATCCATGCTAAATTGCGCATCACACGACTTGAGGCCAGAGTGGTGGAATGGCAGACACAGTGGACTTAAAATCCACAGGCGGGTGAAATCGTCGTGGGGGTTCGAGTCCCCCCTCTGGCACCAAAACAAAAAGGCCCAAGGCCGTCGAACTTGACCTTTAGCCGCGGACGTCCTTTTTACGAATTTGCAAGACGGCCTGTTTTCTGCAAGAATACGCGTCATGAGATGTTCGTTTCTGTTTCTCGCGACATGCCTCGCGCTGCGCGCATACGTCCTCCCGGCGGCTGCCCAGGAGACCGATCCCGGACGCGCGCCGACCGGCGTCATCACGCGCCCCGGCGACTTGTTGAAAGAGGCCGACGGCACGGAGTTCCGTTTCGCGTATTTCCCGTCGTCCGATCGGCTGCGCCTGCTTGTCCTGCAAAAAACGCCTGCCTTCTCGCGATGGGATGTTGCGCTCAGACGTAAGGGCGACGACCGCGTTCTCTCCCGTTACGGCGGCGCGCTCCCCATGCCCACCGCAGGCGAGACCGTCTCGGCCCCGATGCTGGACGAAGGCGTGTATGAACTCACCTTGAACCTGACAGCGCCGGACGGTAAGCAACGCGACATCACGCGTACCTTCACGCGCAAACATTTCCCTTGGGAAAACTCCACACTGGGTAGCGAAAGAATTGTCATCCCGCCCTTCACGCCGATGACCGTGGATAAAAAGCGCGCCAGCGTTTCCTGTGTCCTGCGCACCCACGACATCGACGGCAACGGCCTGTGGAAGCAGGTGACCAGTCAAGGCGTCCCCTTGCTGGAGGCCCCCATGCGCCTGGAAATCGAATCCGCTGGCAAAGACTACACGGCCCAAGGCGGCAAGGTGACCTTCACGGAAAAAGCGGCGGACCGCGTACAGGGCCATGCGTCATGGCACGCCGGGCCGGTGCGTGGACGCACCGACTTCTCCGTCGAATACGACGGTGTGGCGAAACTTTCGCTTCGGCTCGAACCGGCCCAGGAACGCGTGGACGCCCTGCGTCTGGTTATCCCCCTTCGGACAAGTGAGACGTGGCTCATGCACCCCGTAACCGACCTGCTGCGCTTTCACTACGCGGGCCGCATCCCGGACGGCGCGGGCATTCTCTGGGAATACAGCGGCAAGACCAACACGGTGCGCTACACCGAGACGGGGAAACCCGACGTCGACGGCAAGGTGTGGGACTCGCGTCATGTGGGACGCCACCAATTGCCCGCCCCGTTCGTGCCCTACATCTGGATGGGCGGCACTGAGCGCGGGATCTGTTGGTTCGCCGAGAACGACCGTGACTGGAACCTCGACCCGCAGCGTCCCGCCCTCGAAATCAGACGACAGGGCGAGACCACCTCGCTGGTCGTCCATCTCTTCACGCGCCCCACATCCCTGACGCGTCCGCGCACCCTCACCTTCGGGCTGATGGCCACGCCGGCCAAGCCGATGCCCGAAACGCCCGTGAACTTCCGGCGCTGGTTTCCCGGGGCGCAGGTCACCAATACCGAGCAGGTGGTGAATTTCGGATTCATGCCTGCCTGCTACTACTGGGGCGCGGCGGGGCCCAGCTTCGCATTCTATCCCGCCTTCAAGAATTTTTCCGTCTATGACGAGTTCGTCCGTCTGCGCAAAGGCGGAACCGCCGACTTCGCGTTCACCGAGAATTGGCTCAAGCAGTTCCAGGCCGCCGAATTCACGTCGCGCCTCGACGAGCACGGACATCCCCCGAACATCGTCACCTACCGCAACCACATCGACTGGTCGCTGCGCTTTTTCAACAAGGGCGCGTGGTCGTCGCAACCCGAAAAAGGGCGCACGGGGTGGGTCATCCCCTACACAAATGCGCGCGCGATCAACTGGGGCGAAGAGGCGGAGACCTTCATGGACGAGTGGAGCACCATGGACATCGCCGACCCGCGCTGGCCGGGCGAGGAGCGCTTCATACGCGGCAAAGACAGTATCTGCCGCCTCGCGCGCTACGGCAAGGTCTCGATCCCCGGCGAAACCTCGGGCATCGCCTACGCTATCGATCCTTTGCCGAGCTGGCAGAACATGGTCCTGCACTACTTGAAGCGCATGATGGAAACCTTTGCGGACGGCATTTACTTCGACGACTTCTTCCTCTCGCCGAACTACACGCCAACCGGCCCGGGTTACGTGGCCGAAGACGGCACGCTCCGTCCCGGAGTCAACATCTTCGGCTTCCGCGAGTTGACCCGGCGCACCGCCGTGATGCAGCACCAGATGGGGCGCCGTCCGCTGCTGTTCATCCATATGACCAACGCCAACCTCATCCCGCTGCTCTCCTTCGGCACGATCATTCTGGATCACGAATGGCGCGACCAAGGCGCATTCAAAGACAAGGACTGCCAAGAGCGACTCTATCTTGACGGCGACACAAGCCTGCTGCTCGCGCAAAGCACCGGCCTGCAGAGCGGCTGCCTCAGCGTCTGGCACAACCTCTTCCACGGCGACGAGCGCATCACGCGCAGCGCACTGGGCGTGTCGCTCACGCACGAGATCAAGTGCGGCCTCTGGTACGGCCCGCTCCACGTGCGCACCACCGCGCTGCTGGCGAACTTCGGATACGGTCTGCCCGACTGCCGCGTCTGGCGCTACTGGGACGCGAACCAGCCTGTAAAGACCGAAGGCGCACCGGCGAAAACAATCGTGATGGCGCGCGCGGGACGCGCACTCCTCGCCGTCTCAAGTTACGGTCCGGGAGGCGATGTCTCGCTCGCGCTCGATTTGGCGGCACTCGGGGTGCCCGCCGATGCCGTAGCCCGCAACGCCGAAACCGGCGAGCCCATCGAACGCACAGCCGGAGGGCGGTTCAAGCTGTCCCTTCCGCGCCATGACTTCCGCCTGATCGAGGTCGGGCCAGGACAGTAATCGGTTATGAGCATGCCTTTAACACGGACATTTATCGGATGGGAGCGGCCGCTTTGCGAGACCGTGCCCGCCTTTTTGTTGGCGCAGGCGGACGGCGGCCTGCTGGATCTGCGCCGTACCGTCGTGATCGCGCCGACCCGCCAGTCGAGCTGGCGGCTGCGCGGCGCACTGCCGCTGGCCGCAGACGCGCGGGGCGTCGCCTGCATCGGGCCGGAGATCGTCACGCCGCCCGTCTTGCTGGCACCGCCGCAAGCGCCGGGCATGGCGTCGGGCTTCCGAAGTCTGCTCGCTTGGACGGCTGTGCTCAAAGCGGCCGGACCGGATGAGTTCCGCGCTTTTCTCGGGGCCGGCGACAAGCGTCCGGCTACAACCGCATGGGCGTTGCAAATCGCCCGCCAGCTTCAGCAGTTGCGGAAGGAACTGGCCGACGGCGGCCTCACCTTGGCGGACGTTGCTGATCTCGACGACGCCTTCGAGGAGACCGAGCGCTGGGCCGATATGAAAGCGCTCGAAGGCCGTTACCGTGAGCAGGTAACGGCGTGGGGACTGCGCGATGCGGTCGACGCCAAACTCGCCCATGTCCGTGACAGCGCGCGGCCGGCGGAAGTCGAGCGCATCGTCGTGGCCGCTGTGCCTGATCCCCCCCGGTTGCTCGAAAAGCTGCTGGCGCGTTGGGCCGAGGACGGCGCCATCGTGGACATCCTCATCGCAGCGCCCGAGAGCGAGGCCGCCGCGTTCGACGCCTGGGGACGTCCCGTGCCGGATGCGTGGGCGCGTCGACCCATCGCGTTGAACGACGAGGATCTGTGGCTGGAGGCCACGCCCGATGACCAGGCCGCACGCATCGCTCAGTCGGTGGCGGAAGCGCTGAAGGCGCAGCCCTGCCCTGCCGCATCGCGGCCGCAACTTGCCATCGGCGTTCCCGACCGCGAAACCGTCGCGCCGCTGCAGCGCGCGCTGGCGGATCTCGGCCTTCCGGCTTTCGATCCGCAGAACCAACCCTTCACGCAAACGCCGCTCGCTCGGCTCGTGCATGCGCTGCTCGACCTGCGCGCTTCTGACGGCTATGCCGAGGTCGCCGCCCTCTTGCGCCATCCGGATGTCTTGGACGCGATCGGCGACGGCACTGACGTGCTGCGGAAGCTCGATGCGTTTCAGTCCGAGTTCCTGCCGGTCACGCTGGACGACCTTCACGAACGGGAAGCCGCAGACCCTAGACATCAACCGCCCGCAGTGCCGCAACATGCCGTGACGCTGGTGCGGGCGTGGCGCGAGCACCTGACGCAGGGCGATCTGGCGGCGGGATTGCGCACGGTCTTGCAGCAGATTTACAAACCGCGCCTGCTTGATTCAACCAACCGGACGGACGCGGCCTTTCAGCAAGCCGTCACCATTTTCGATGATTGCCTGCGCGAATTGGAAGAAGCCGGAGCAGACGCACGGGGCAGTCAGGACGGTGCCGACATCCTGCTCGCCCGCCTGCACGAAAGCAGCGTCAAGCCTGAACGGCAAGGCGAACCGCTCGACCTTGAAGGGTGGCTGGAACTGGCGTGGAACCCCGCGCCGCTGCTCTTTGTGGCCGGCATGAATGAAGGCTTTGTGCCTGACGGCCACATGGGCGACATCTTCCTGCCGGACTCGCTACGCACCCGGCTTGGTCTGCGCGACGACCGCCTACGCGTAGCACGCGATGCCTACGTGCTGGAAGCGCTACTCGCGCAACGCCGCAGCGGGGGGCGCGTGATCCTGATTGTCGGCAAGACCTCCGCTGGCGGCGACCCGCTCCGTCCCTCGCGCCTGCTCTTTCGGTGCCCCGACTCCGAGCTGGTGGCGCGCGCGAAAAAACTTTTCCGCGAGATACCGCCGCCGGGCACGGCATCGGCCTTCACCATCGGATTCAAACTCGATCCGGGGCGCGTACCGTCCGACAGCCTCAACCAACGGCGCAAGCAGGTGTTGAGTCCGACGCTGTTCCGCGACTATCTGGAAAGTCCGCTCCTGTTCTACCTGAAGCATGTGCTCGACATGGAGCCGCAGGACGACCGCGAACGCGAGCTGGACGCGCTGGCCTTCGGCACCCTGATTCACGCCGTCCTCGACCAGATGGCCGCTGACCGCAGCCTGTGGGCGTGCGACGACGCCGAGCGGCTGGGGCGCTGGATGGAGGACAAGTTGCGGGAACTGATGCGCGCGCGTTACGGCGCACGGCCTTGGCTGGGCGTTGAACTGGCTGTCAACAGTGCCGCGCAACGGCTCAAGATGTTCGCCGAAAAGCAAGTCGCCTGGCACGCTGACGGATGGGAGATCATCCAGCACGAAGAGCACAAGGGCAAACATATCGAGATCAACGGCGTCACCATCCGCGGCCAGATCGACCGTATTGACAGAAGGATTGAAGACGGGAAGGCGGTCTACTGCATACTCGACTACAAGACTTCAGACAAGGCGAAGACGCCGTCGGAAGCGCATGTGGGGCCATCCTTCGGCGACAATGAATTTTTAGCGGCGGCGCAGATTCCCAAGGAGCTTATCGCAAACAGCAAAACCGACAAGCGTTGGGTCGATTTGCAGTTGCCGCTGTACCGCGAGCTTGCCAAGCAGGAGTGCCCGGGCGAGATCCGGCTCGGCTACGTCAGCCTGTCGAGCGCGTTGGGCAGCGTCGCATTCAACCTGTGGGATACCTACACGGACGCGCTGCATGCCTCCGCCATGACCTGCGTCGAAGCTGTTGTCGAACGCATCAAGGCGGGTGATTTCCAGCAAGCGGGGCGTCCTCGGTTTGTGGCTGACTTCGCCGGTGTGCTGCTCGGCGACGCCGCGAAAACCATCGAGCCGCCGACATGTCCTTGGAGGGCCGACGCATGAACCTCGTTCAGAACCGCTCCATCTCCGCTTCGGCCGGAACCGGCAAGACCTTCCGCCTCGCCCACCGCTACATCGGCCTGATGGCCGCCGGCGTGGCGCCGGATCGCATCTGCGCGCTCACCTTTTCCCGCAAGGCGGCGGGCGAGATTTTCGATAAGATCGTCGAACATCTTTGCGCGGCCGTGACCGACGATAAAAAGCGCGGCCAAACCGCCGCAACGATTGAAAAGGAAGGGTTTGCTCCCCCCGACCAGGCGGACGACTACCTGCGCCTGTTGCGCACCCTGCTCGACCACGGCCACCGCCTGCGGATCGGCACGCTCGACAGCTTTATCCTCGGCGTCGTGCGCGCCTTCCCGCTGGAGCTGGGCGTGCCACCCGAAACGCGCCCCATGGATAACAACGGCGGCGAGGCCGAAGCCACGCGCCTATCCATTCTGACCCGCCTTCTCGATCCGCGATCCCCGCTCGAAGCGAACTGGCAGGAGGCGTTCCTGAGCGCCTTCCGCATGTCGCAACACGGACGCGAGACCAAGCGGCTGTTGTCCGTCCTGAATAAACTGATCATGGACTACCACGCCTTTTATCGGACGCACGGCGCACAGGCGTGGCACTGGGGCGACCGAGAGCGCATCTGGCCGCAGGCCGACCGCTGGTGGGAGGCCGGCCCCAGCGATCCGCCGCCCGATACGCTGGCCGAAAGTCTGCGCACGGTGTTCGGCGATGCAAGCCGACCGGCCCAACTTGGCAACCGGCTCGCGGAAGCCGCAACCGCCGCCCTATCGCATGCGATCGACAAGCCATGGCCGCAATGGACCGACAAAGCCTCGCTTCAACTTCTGCAGAGTGCCGCAAGTCCCCAGCCGCCCACGCTCGTCTACTACAACAAAGAGTACCCGCTCCCCCAGCCGTTATGGGATGGCGTGCGGTTTGCGCTGTGCCATGCGATCGATGAGGAGATCAAGCGCGCACTGAGGCAGACACAGGGGCTGCGTGCCGTGCTCGCCGGTTATGATGAAAGCTACGCCGCCGCGCAGACACGCGACGGGCATTTCACCTTTGAAGACCTTTCGCGCCTTCTCGGCTCCGACAACCACGCGCCCAGCCGCGTCCCCGACGCGGCGAACCGGCTCTACATCGATTACCGCTTGGACGGCAAGCTGGATCACTGGCTGATGGATGAGTTCCAAGACACGAGCGACACGCAATGGGCCGCGCTCGCGAACCTCGTGGACGAAGTCATCCAAGACGACGCGCGCTCCTTTTTCTTTGTGGGCGATATCA
>Ga0116190_1002128_pt1 | contig 16115 bp, 15 predicted proteins | sample AD_JPNTR4_MetaG_FD_89808 | JGI IMG/M metagenome (GOLD analysis project Ga0116190, IMG submission 89808) | Active sludge microbial communities of municipal wastewater-treating anaerobic digesters from Japan - AD_JPNTR4_MetaG | ecosystem: Engineered > Bioreactor > Anaerobic > Digestate | place...
CTTCATCGCCAGCTTGTTTGGCGACCCAGGCACTTTCGCCGGTAATGGCGGCCTGGTTGAGTTCGCTTTCGCCACTGATGATGATGCCGTCCATGGGCAGGCGGTCGCCAGCTCGAACGATGATGCGGTCGCCAATTTTTAGCTCTTCAACCGGTACCAGGCTCTCTTCGCCGTTTGTCAGGCGCAAGGCTTCTTTGGGTGCCAGGTCGGCAAATTCGGTCAGGACTTTGCGCGCGCTGGCACTGGTGTAGCCTTCAATTGCTTCAGAAAGCGTGAAAAGAATGAGCAGGATTAAGGCTTCGGTGCCTTCGCCAATTAAAACCGCGCCAATCAGTGCCAGTGACATCAGCACGTCCATGTTCAGCTTGCGTCTGATGAACAGGCTCTTGAAGCCATGACTAAGCACAAACCAGCCGGCAACAGGTAAGATGAGCAGTTGAATGATGATGGTCCAGCGGTGCGACACGCCAAATCGGGGCAGAAACAGGCTAATCGCTAGGAGCAGGATGCCGGGAATGACAAGTTTTAGTTCCGGCATTTGCCAAAAATGTTGCCAAAAGCCTTTGAAATCCAAGATTTTGCTGTGTTTTACGCCTTCGGGGTCAGGAGTAACCATAAGACCACAAGTGTCGCCACTGCAGCCACAACTGCTTGATTGATGATGGTGGTGTTCGCTCATTAAATCCTTTCGTGCATGTGTAAGGCATGGTCTAATGCAAGTTCGAAAAGTTCACCGATGTGTTCATCGTTGATGCGGTAAAAAACCTGTTGACCATCGCGTCGGGAAGATACAAAACGTAAATTGCGCAAGAGTCTCAACTGATGCGAAACAGCACTTTGGCTGGTTTGGGTCGCTTCGGCTAAATCGCTGACACAATGTTCGCCTTTTAGGAGCAAGTCAATCAACTTTAAGCGGGTTGGGTCTGCCAGGCCTTTGAAAGCAACTGCCATGCGCTCGGCATCTTCATTGCTGAGCGGTGGAGGGGTAGGGTTGTTTTGTGTTTCAGTTTTCATATTATTTGCCACTTTCTGTTCATTCGCGCGCATGAAGATATGAGCAGGTGTTCATAGCTTCATATTATACGGTAGTGGGAGCTTGTGTCAATAGGTTTTGACAGATTAGTGGTGTTTGTGAGGACGTCAATGGGATATCAATCTTGCATGGCGAGACGCCGGCAGGAGAAATAGAAACCGCGCTTTAATACAACAAATTTAGAACTGAATATTGTTTGACCATCAATAATCCCTTTGGTAGACTTTTAATAACAAAACTGTTTTCTGTAGAATCGACCATGACACCTGAAGTGGCAAAGACCAAAACCGCTTACCTGGACGCTCTTCAAGAGCGCGTGCTTGTCTTTGATGGCGCGATGGCGACAAATTTGCAGGCTCTGTTATTGACCATGTCCGACTGTGGCATGGTGGAAACGCCAAGTCCATATGAATCGCTTGTGCTTAGCGCGCCAAATCTTGTCGCTGAAGTTCACCGTCAATTTTTGGCAGCTGGGGTGGATGTCCTGCAAACAAATACCTTCCAAGCCAATCGCATTTCCTTAGCGAAGTATGGATTGACTCACAAAACAGAAGAAATCAATACCATTGCCGCGCGTATTGCCCGTGATGAAATCGACAAATTTAGCCACGATGGCAAACAGCGTTTTGTCGCGGGTTCGATGGGACCCAGTGGCGTTTTCCTTCCCGGTGTGGATGCTGTTAGGAATGAGCAAACTTACGAAGACATTGCTGACGTTTATTGCCAGCAAGCGCGGGCTCTGTTGCAAGGTGATGTTGATTTGCTTTTGCTTGAGACCGTTATTGACCTGGAAGAACTTAAGGCCGCGGTGGCAGGTATTCAGCAGGCTTTCGTTTTGGAAACTTTGCAGGTGCCGGTCCAGGCTCAGGTAAGTCTGGACGCACATGGGAAAACCTTGTGTGGTGCGGATATCCAGGCGGTTTTGGCGGTCTTTGAAAGCTTACCGGTGAATGTTATCGGTCTCAACTGTGGCGAAGGTCCTGAGCAAATGCGCGCGCCCATCGCCTATTTGAGCGAGCACAGCACTAAGCTGATAGCAGCTATCCCAAACGCGGGCATTCCCCAAAAGGTGGATGGCGCGTTGGTTTATCCTGTTGGACCTGAAGCGTTTGCTGAAACGCTCCTGGGCTATGTGGAAGCGTTTGGTGTTCGTGCCATCGGAGGTTGTTGTGGCACGCGCGCGGAGCATATCCGGGCACTGGTAGATGGCTTGCAACGGTTAAGCTGAACCACGCTTTTTAAATAGAAGGTAAAATAGAAAGATAAGGAGTATAGCGATGAAAATGCGACGAAACTTTCTACTTATCTTATTATCATGCGCGTTATTATTGAGCGCATGCGGAATACAATCCGGGCTGTCCGCAGAGGAAGCCCAGCAAACAGAAGTGGCAAATCTGGTTGCGGAAATGATGACCCAACAAAGCCTGGACAAACAAAAGGAAACCGAAGAACCAGAAAAAACAGAAGAACCAACACCGGAAGCCACTGAAACACCCGTACCCGAAACACCCACACAAGAAGTTCTTCCCACTGAGCCACCAGTCTACTCGGTTGGGCCGACGAACTTCCCTGAAGATGTCAATCCTTTAACCGGTTTAAAAGTAGCTGACCCCAGTATTCTCCAGCGACTGCCGATTATGGTGAAGGTGCCAAACTTCCCAGCCTATGGGCGCCCGCACGGAGGTTTATCGTCAGCGGATATCGTGTTCGAAACCTGGATTGGCGGTGGTTCTAATCGCTTCGCGCCTTTGTATTATGGCGAGAACAGCGATTATGTGTGGCCGATTCGCTCCATTCGTATTGTGGATCCTGAAATCGCAAGTCTGTATAACGCGGTGATTGCTTTTTCCGGTGGTGACCCGGTCAAGGTGATGCCTAAGATTTATCGCATTATGGGTGATCGCTTGTTTCCGGAAGGGACCTGTCCGGGCATTTGTGACCGAGGTTCCGGCGATGTAACCCGGCTTTATGCCAATACGGCAGCTATCACGGAATATTTCCAGAACGCTGGGATTGACCCCGCCACGCGACCAAATCTGGACGGTATGAAGTTCAGTGAAGCGGTACCTGACGGTGGCAAGCCTGCCAGTAAGGTGGAGTTCCATTTTAACTACTACAACAAGGGCGATTGGGAATATGACGAAGCCAGTGGAAACTATTTACGTTGGATTGAAGATCTTTACACCTATGAGATGAAACCGCTTGTTGACAGAAACACAGAAGAACAACTGGCATTTTCGAACGTGATTATGCTTTTTGTGGAGCATGTAGAAATTGAAACACAGTTGATTGATATCAAAGTCTGGGGCAACACCGCAGGCAGACGCGCGGTTATCTTTAGGGATGGCCAGGCCTACGAAGCCATTTGGAAAACGAACGACAACGAGTCACCGATATCTTTCTATGACCTGGAAGGTAATCCTTTCCCCTTGAAACCAGGCAAGAGCTGGATAGCGTTAACCGGCTTGAATACTGTTGAAAACATCACGGGAGATTTGTGGCATTACGATTTTAAAATGCCCTAAACGAGATGCGCGCTCTGGTAATCTCTGACATTCACTCAAATCTAGGCGCCTTTGAGGCGGTTTTGGCTGATGCGGGTGAATTTGACCGCGTGATTTGCCTTGGTGATGTGGTTGGCTATGGGCCTGACCCAGAAGAATGTGTCAGCTTATTACGTGAATTGCCTAATTTAACCTGTATTATGGGTAATCATGACGCGGCAGTATTAGACATCATAAGCACAACTCACTTTAACCATGAAGCGCGCAAGGCTTTGAATTTGCAAAAGAGTCTGATGACGAAAAACTCGCTTGATTTTCTGAGCGAATTGCCTGAAAAACTGCTCCTTGATGGGATTACTCTGGCACATGGCAGTCCACGCGATCCCATTTGGGAGTACGTGGACCAGGGAGGCATCGCCTGGGCAGCGTTCGAATATTTTGAGAGTCAGGGTTCTTTGGTAGGGCATACGCACACGCCAGCAATTTTTATCGAATCAGCAGATTTTAAGGTGCGTTTGCTGAAACCGGAATCTGGCGACCGCTGGATACCACAAGAGCGCTTTATTTTGAACCCCGGCGCGGTGGGGCAACCGCGCGACCGTGACCCCAGAGCCGCTTATGTGATTTGGGATCTTGAAGAGAATAGTTTTATGTTCAAAAGGGTGCCCTATGATGTGTCTGCTGTGGCAAAACGCATCGAAGAACGAGGCATCCCATCAATACAAGCCAGACGCTTGAATTTAGGCAGGTAGCGGGAACTTTTATTCGTGGTTTTTCGTTTAATGCTTAAGGCTATGGAAGTTCTAAAAAAGGAGAAGAGAATGAAGAAGAGGATTTTGATTTTTAGTTTGATTGCCCTGTTGCTTTTAGGGGCATGTGCAAAAGCCCCCGCACAAAAATATGAGTATATAACCGAGGATAGCACGGGATACGCGGGAGTTCCAGAATTGCCAAGAGAATCGCTTCTGATGGATGAAGCCTTGGAGGGATACGAGTTAGGGTCATCAACTCAAGAACGACTGGTTATTAAAACTGCAAATATGCGTGTTTCTGTGGTTGACCCGGTAGAGGCGATGTGGTCTGTCAGTCAAATGGCAACTCAGTTGGGTGGATATGTGATTAGTTCGGAGTCATCTAGCTCAGTAAATTCAAATGGCGAATACAAAACTGCGAGCATATCCATTCGGATTCCTACTCAAAAATTAGATGTAGCGATGGAAAAAATTCGTCAATTGTCGGCTGATGGCAAAGATGGTGTTTTGTCAGAATCGACGTCTGGTGAAGATGTTACATCGGATTATGTAGATACCGAGTCTCGCGTGCGCAATCTTGAAGCTGCTGAAGAGCAGTTAATGGTGTTGATGGAAAATACGACTGACCTTGATAAGACCATGAAGGTTTTCAGGGAACTGACCCGCACACGTGAGGAAATCGAGGTGTTGAAAGGGCATATGAAGTATTTGAGGGAATCAGCATCGATGTCTATGATTTCAGTAAACTTTGTGGCAGAAGCTTCAATTAAACCAATTGAAATCGGTGGATGGAAGCCCGGGGTTACTGCCCGTGAGTCGCTGCAAAAATTGATTGATATCGCGCAAGGCATTGCGGATGTTCTCATTCGCTTTAGTATTGTTTGCTTACCCTTCCTAATCCCGTTGGGTTTGGGTGCTTTCTTTGTGACAAAAGCGGTTAAGAAACGCCGCGCGAAAAAGCAAGTACAACGAGCGAATTACTATGCCAAGCCGCCTGTGGTAGACCCTGTTGAGCCAGAGAAGAAAGATTAAACTTTAGGATATAAAGACAGAATCGCGCTGTATTCACGGCGCGATTCTGTTTTAAGGCATGGTGTTTTGGGGCGAATGGGATTGTAGTTAGCAAGCTTATTACTTAGCATTGTGCAGTAATTAATAATGGCAGAAAGTTTGTGAAAATAAGCAGATAATTACCATCCCTGTTCACCGAGGCGTCTCGCCGTGGTCAATATAGGCTGGTGAATCTAAAATTTTGATATGCAATTGCTTAGTAACAGTATTGAAAATCCACTTATAAGATGTTTTTTGCGTCGGCGAAGACGCCTCAGTGAACTTAAAACACTTGGTTAAAGCAAAACAGAAACTGATAATTTTTTCGCCTATTTAACTACGAATCGAACCGGGCTATTTCATCACCGAGAACGGCGAGGAGTTCAGCTTTGCTTATCGCGCCGTCGCGCAGGATTTGCGGTGGTGTTTGGGTGCAATCCACAATCGTGCTGGCTGTGGTGGAAGTGAGTATGCCATCATCTATAAAAAGGTCCAGGTGACCGGCAAGTTCGTCAAGTATTTCAGCCGGGTCGGCATGATTAGCATGTTCGGAAAGATTCGCACTGGTCACCGCGAGCGGGCCTGACTTGCCAAGCAATTCCAGCGCGAAGGGATGGTTGGGCATACGCAGGGCGATGCCATCCAGGGTGCTTAAATGCTGAAATTTACCTTCTTTTTTGGGCAAGATAAGCGTTAATTTGCCTGGCCAAAAGTGCTTGATTAGTTTTTGCGCATTTGGGGGTATCTCGTGTGTGATTTCAGTCAGCTGGGCGGTGTCAGCTATCAAAACGGGCAAGGCTTTCGCGCGACTGCGGTGTTTGGTGGCGTAAATTTTGTCTAATGCGCGTTTTGAATTAGGCAGACAAGCCAAACCGTAAAGTGTATCGGTAGGGAAAACAATTAGCCCTTCAGCATTCAGGACTTCCAGGGCACGCTGAATGGCTTTAGGGTCATGGCTGGACAATCGCTCAGGCTGATTCACTTGAGCACCTCAATGCGAATCAGGCGATTATTTCCAGCCAAATCTTGGAGCAAATCCACATTTGCCTTTGGGTAGCTTGTTTTTGCCAGGTCCAGGGCTGGCTCACCGGTGCTGGCTTCAATTTCAAGCAGAATAAGGCCAGGCGTTTTGAGCACAGCGTGTGATTGTTCAAGCAAGCGCCGAATGAACGCGAGACCATCTTGCCCGCCATCGAGCGCGTTAACTGGCTCCCAGGCACTTACACTAAGTTCAGCGAGTGTCGCGCTGGGGATGTATGGCAGGTTAGCGCAAATTAAATCTGCTTGACCTGTAAAGTTTGCCAGCAGGTCAGATTGCTGAAACGCGATGTGGTCTTGCACACCGTGCATTTGCGCATTTTCTTTGGCAAGGTTTAGGGCATCTTCGGAGATGTCCAGGGCGGTGATGGTTAGGGCAGGGTGATTTTTGGCCAGGCTTATCGCGATACAAGCGGAACCGGTGCCGACATCGAGCGCGTGACTTGCCGAAGGGCTTGCGCGTAGCCATAGTAGAGCTTCATCAACCAGGCGTTCTGTTTCAGGGCGCGGGATGAGCACAGCTGGGCTGACTTTAAAATCGAGCCCGTAAAAACTTTGTTTGCCGGTGATGTAGGGAAGGGGCTCACCTTGTGCTAAACGCTTTGTAAGGGCGAAAAACTCTGTTTTTTGGCGCTCGCCAAGCGTTTCGTTCCCATGGGCTATAATCCAGGTTTTTGGTCGATTTAAGACATGTGCCATCAGGATAATGGCACTATGCTGGGGATTATCCAAAAGACTGAGTTCAGCTTGCGCTTCCAGCAGGCAATCACGAATGCTAATCTGTAGCATCGGTTTCAAAACTTGCCAATCGCTCGGCTTCTTCAACATGTTGCAGTTCTTCGATAAAATCGTCCAGGTCGTAACCATCCATGACGGCCTGAATGTTAAAGGAACTTTGATTGATGCGGTGGTCGGTGACGCGCGATTGGGGGTAATTATAAGTGCGAATCTTTTCGCTGCGCTCGCCGGTGCCAATTTGCGAGCGACGGGTTGCGTCAAGTTCGGATTGCCGCTTTTGCTCTTCAAGTTCATAAAGCCGGGCTTTGAGCACGCTCATCGCGCGGGTTTTGTTTTGCAGTTGTGAGCGTTCGTCCTGACAGGCAACAATGATCCCGGTGGGTATGTGGTGGATGCGCACGGCAGTCATGTTCTTCTGAACGTTTTGGCCACCCGCGCCGGCTGATTTGTAGACATCGATTTCAATGTCTGAATCTGGGATTTCAATTTCAAAGTCATCGACTTCTGCCAACACGGCAACGGTAACGGTGGAAGTATGAATGCGCCCCTGGGATTCGGTTTCGGGAACGCGTTGAACACGGTGGACGCCCGATTCGAACTTTAAGCGCGAAAAAGCGCCCTTGCCTTTTACGGTGAAGGTGACTTCTTTAAAACCGCCGATGCCAGTTTCGTTGGAAGAAATGATCTCAGTTTTATAACCGTGGATGTCAGCGTATTTTAGATACATGCGTAACAAATCTGCCACGAAGAGTCCGGCTTCATCTCCGCCGGTGCCGGCGCGAATTTCAACGATGACGTTGCGGTTGTCGCGCGGGTCTTTGGGCACGAGCATGGCGCGAAGTTTATCTTCCATTTCGTCGCGGTGCTCTTGGAGTTCATCAAGCTCCAGGCGGGCAAGGTCAAGTAATTCGCCTTCGGCGATCTCAATGAGTTCTTTGGTCTCATCAATTTTGTTTATAGTTTCAAGATAATCCCGGGCAGCTACCGCGACATCTTCAAGGTCAGCACGCTCTTTGGAAAGTTCAACAGCCAGTTGATAATCTTCGCCTACTTGTGCCAATTGTGCCTCAATGTCGTTATAGCGGTCGAGTATTGCGTTTAATTTTTCTAACATATTCTTATTGCCTTTACAATTTTCAGCCCGATTATACCATTTGGAGAGATGTATTACTATAAACCTTTCGTATTTTTTCTCATTCCGTGTATAATCAGCCGTCGGAGAAAGTTTAGGATGCAACTATATTTTATTAGACACGCTCAATCAACGAATAACGCGCGCTGGGAAAGTGGTGAGTTTACCGATAACCCGCGTGTGGCTGACCCGCCATTAACGGACAAGGGTATTTTGCAATCCCAACTGGTGGCGCAGGAACTGAGCAAACACAACCCTGGTATTAAAACTCACTTTTTAGACCAGCAAAACCGAAGTGGGTATGGAATCACGCATGTCTATTGCAGTTTGATGGAACGCGCCATTCAGACAGGCAGTATTATCGCCCGGCATTTGGACGTACCACTCATCGCGCTGCCTGATTGTCATGAAGTGGGTGGCATTTACCTGGAAAGAATAGTGGGCGATAAGCCCGTGATAAGCATGGAGTATGGCCTGAACGCGAGTTATATTCAGGCGACCTATCCCTTTTTACGCCTTGAGCATCATATCCATGACAAGGGATGGTGGCCGGGTGGCAAGGAAGACCGCGAACTCGTTGCCGATAGAGCCACGCGGGTGATTGACTTTATTCGTCATCGCCATGGCGAAACAGACGACCGTGTGGCGCTTATTACGCACGGTGGCTTTTTCAACTATCTGTTTCGGGCACTTTGTCGCTGTGAGATGAACTTAGCTGCTGATCAACGCTACCCATATCGGTTTATGTACAATAATTGCGGTATTAGTCGTTTTGACATGCCCGATGAGATGGCGCAGTTCATCTATCATAACAAAACCGACTTTTTACCCGACGAATTGATTACGTAATCTGTAAAGCTTGGTAGAATAGCAACAGCTATGCACCGTTAACCTAGAAAGCATAGACTAAAAGAGGAATATCTTGCCAATAATATTCAATATCATATTTATCTTCATCCTTTTCGGGTTGAATGCTGTTTTTGCGATGTATGAAATCGCTATGGTATCCGCACGAAAAGTCAGACTGGAGCAACGTGTTGCTGAAGGTAAAAAAGGCGCAGCCTACGCTTTGGAATTACTCAAAGATCCTAATCAGGAATATCTTTCCGCAATTCAAATTATGATCACCATGATTGATACCCTGGCTGGTGGTATCGGTGGTGCTGTTATCTCGCAACCTTTGGCGGAGATTATGAAGCAAGTCACATGGCTGGCACCTATCGCGGAAACGTTTGCGCTTTTAATTGTGGTCATTCTGATTACCTATTTTTCGATTGTGCTTGGAGAGCTAATTCCCAAAAGAATTGCCGTTAGTGAGCCGGAAAATGTGGTTACGGCACTTTCCCCGATGGTCAGGACCCTAACGCGAATCTTAAAACCTTTAACACGATTGTTAAGTGGTTCCACTAACATCGGTCTGCGTGTCTTGCGCATTGAACTCAGCCCAGAACCATCCATTACTGAAGAAGATGTGAAAGGCTTTATTGAAGAAGGTCGTCAGACTGGCGTCTTTGACCAGGCTGAACAAGAGATGGTGGATGGCGTGTTTCGTCTTACAGAACGGCGGATTGACGCCCTGATGACGCCCCATACCGAACTGGACTGGATTAATATTGAAGATGAGCAAGAGGAAATTATTCATGATATCAAGGCGAGTCCTTATTCGCGTATGCCAGTTGCTGAGGGCGATTTGGACCGCACTATCGGCATGTTGCACATTAAGGATTTAGTGGGTGTGGATATTTACGCGCCTGATTTTTCGGTTACCAACCATATCCGCGAGGCGCTGTTTTTGCCAGGCAATATGCAGGCGATAAAGGCGTTTGAAACTTTCCGAGAGAAAGCGGTGCATCAGGCTTTGGTTATGGACGAATTCGGTGGCGTTTTGGGCCTGGTTACCTTATATGATGTGCTTGAATCGATTGTGGGTGCCATTCCCCTTAATGAGTTTGACCTTAACCAGGAAGTGGTTTTACGTCCTGATGGTTCGTGGTCGTTTGATGGCCTTTTGCCGATTGACGTCCTAAAGGACTTACTGAAGGTGGAACAGTTCCCTGAAGAAGATACTGCCGACTTTCAAACATTGAGTGGCTTTATTATGAACCAGCTTGGACATATCCCAAAAGTTGGGCAGAGTTTTGTTTGGGAACAGTTCTCGTTTGAAGTTTTAGATATGGACGGATTTAGAGTCGACCGTGTTTTGGTCAAAGATCACTCTGCCGAGATCAATGAAACGATAAACGAAGAAAGCGAAACCTAATTACTGAACCACCGCGTAAACGAAGCGTGGGGCAAAAGATGCCCTGCGCTTTTTTCTTTAAGGCAAATGACGCCACTATTTATTGTTCCCCGACCTGGTTTTAGTTCATCCAAAATTGCCTGGGTCGTGGTGGAGTGAATGCAACTGGGCGCGGTAATGAGAATAAACTGTGGATTTGGGTCGAGAATGTCTTTGATGGCGAGAATCAGGTCTGGTAGCTGTTTGAGAAAATCAGTGTAACGCGATTCTTCTTCGATTTCCATTCGTGGGAATTGCAGGATTAGCGCGTTGTAGTTTTTTTCGCGCCGGGCTTCGCGCTTGATGAACTTAAGGGGTTCTTCCTGAATGTATCGGATGGGGGCGTCTTTCATGCCGGAAAGCTTTTGGTTTGCCATCGCCCAGCCGATGCCATGTTTTGAGCTGTCCACATGGGTCACGTCCGCGCCAGCATGGGTGGCGACGAGATTCATCAAGCCTGTGTAGGCCCACAAATTGAGCACTTTGACGGGATTTTGGGCTTTTTTAATCGTGTCCTGGAGCCACAGCCAGTGCTTAATTTCTTCCGGAAAAACGCCGATGTGTTGTGAGGCACCCAGTTGTGTCTGGAAACGTAGCATTTCCCAGCGCAGGGGCCAGGATTTTTGCGCGTTGTTTTCGCAAAGCCATTTACCCCCGAAATTGTGGACGTCAGCCTGAAACCGGGCATGGTTTTCCTGCCAAAGTTCGGGCGTGGATTTTGGCCAAAAAGCCTGCGCGTAGGGACGGACGAGTACCATTTTGCCGAATCTTTCCAAGATTTTGCCATCGCCAGAGTCGAGAAGTTCATGTTCATGCCAGGCGGCAGCGGTTTCAAAATAGTGTGGTTGGATGTTTTGTTTCATAGCAACTCACTTTATAAAAAGGCTGTATATTAGTGGAACGAGGAAATGGACCATCAGGCCCAATGCGCCACTTCGGAAGAAGGCAACCCGCAAAAGGTCATTTTCGAAAAGAGGCTTTTCTTTGGCGCGGAAACGTTCAAGTGTTTGGGGAACGACCATAATGGCCATTAATATCAATGACAAACCCGTAACCCAGTAAGGGAGCAATTCAAAGATGACAAACAGCATGATGCCGATGATGCCAGCCAGAGAAAGGCAAATCGCGGAGATGATGTTCAGGCGTCGTAAGGTACGGGCACTTTTACCTTGCCTGGCTTGGTCAATCAGGCTGATGTAAAGCATAATCAACACAACGAAAGCAATGGCAAGCATCGAAAACTGATTTAGTTCATCTGCAAGACCGAGACTGCCCAGCAGGCAGAAGAAAGCGTTTACAAGCCAGTTGTAGGGGCTTGTTTTTAGATGGAATATTTTTTGCAAGCCCAATTTGCGCCAGTTCAGGATAAAAATGATGGCTAAGAGCGCCAAGCCAGTGATAAGCGTTTTGGTGTCTGGTATGGCATAAAGCGTAATCGTGATGCCGACAAGTACCAGCAATAATAACTTCGCGGTGTTGAGTTTAATAATACCCGCCGCGATAGGGTTTTGCATGTCATCGGCTTGTTTGCTGATATCTTGTGGGGCGTACTGCCAGTCGCGGAACAAAAATAAAATCCAGGAACTAAAAATGTTTGCCAGGATTATACAGAGCATCTTCCAATTTGGTGTTGCCTGGCTGGCTGCAACACCGAGCAGGCTGGCAAAGAGCGTCACCGCCAGGCTAGTCTTTAAACGCAATAGTTTCATGCAGGCAGGAAAAATCTTTTTCATGGCTTGATAAAAAGTATACCAAATGCGCGTAATAGTCGGGTAGAACAATTCGGAAAATACCAATTCTTCCCTAACATGACTAAATTTTGTTATCATAAATGAAGTAATTTTTGGAGAAACGGAGTAAGCATGAATTTTGATAAAAATATTGACCGAAGACAGACTGAAAGCCTGAAATGGCGTCGCTGGGACCCGGACATTTTGGCGATGTGGGTGGCGGACACCGATTTTGAAGTGCCACAGGAAGTTATGGATGCTATCCACGCCCGGGTTGACCATGGCATTTTGGGCTATGGTTTCGCGCCCGATGGCTTGACCGATGTGGTTACCAGCCGACTGGCACGATTGTACGACTGGCAAGTAAGTAATGAGCAGGTGCAATATGTGCCGGGTATCGTGACCGGATTCAACGTGGCTGTGCGTGGTTTTTGTAAGCCGGGTGAAGAGGTTATTTATCAGGTGCCTGCTTATCCGCCCTTTATTCGCGCGCCACGTGGCGCGGGCATGCAGGGTGTGCAAAATGCCATGGTTCTCGGAGAGAGTGGTCAGTATGAAGTTGACTTTGATCTTTTTGAGCGTCAAATAATCGATAACAAGGTGCGGGTCTTTATTCTGTGCAATCCACACAATCCAACTGGCCGTGTGTATCGTCGTGATGAGCTGGAAAAGTTTGCTGAGATTTGCTTGCGTCATGACGTTATCATCGTTTCCGATGAAATCCATTGTGATATCTTGTATGACGATCGGAAGCATATTCCCATTGCTGGCTTGAGCAAAGAAATCTCGGACGTGACCATCACTTTGCAAGCACCCAGCAAGACTTATAATATCGCTGGTTTGCACACTTCGGTGGCGATCATTCAAAATGAAGAATTGCGTCAGCGCTATAACGCGAGCAAGGCTGGGCTTGTTGGTACCCCGTGCATTTTAGGTATGTACGCAGCCAAAGCGGCTTATGAACATGGCGATGCCTGGTTGCAGGCGCAGTTGGCATATTTGCAGGCCAACCGGGATTTGATTGATGAAGCCTTGCAGACCGATTTGAAGCCAATTAAGTGGGCCAAGCCTGAAGCGACTTTCCTGGCCTGGCTTGATTGTCGCGATTTGGGTGTTGAGGGGTCAATGCAGGAGTTCTTCCTTGACCGCGCGAAAGTTGGTTTTAACGATGGCCCTGAGTTTGGCGAAGTTGGACAGGGCTTTGTGCGTCTGAACTTTGGAACCACGCGTGCCAATATCCAACTGGCCATTGAAAAGATGAAAGCTGCGATTGAGAGTCTTTAGTTAAAGAACTTAATTAAACTTGTGCTTTGAACAGAAAAAGATTTAACAAAAACGAGCCGGGAAACCGGCTCGTTTTATGAATCCTATGATTAATCATTAATGGGGACAACGTTGGCGGCTTGCTTGCCCTTGCTGCCTTCTTCAATGCTGAATTCGACTTTCTGGCCTTCATTGAGGCGTCGGTAGCCATCCATTTGGATTGCCGAGAAATGAACGAAAATATCTTCGCCATCTTCCCGGCCAATAAAGCCGTAACCTTTTGGTGCGCTGAACCACTTAATCGTACCAATACTGCGTTCTGACATTCTAAATAAACTCAACTTTCTTTCAATGATTGTTTTCTTGCTTTTGCAAGTCCGATAAATTTATCATTGACCTGCGGAAACGTCAAGCACTTAAAAGGCTGCTGTTTAAAAAACGTGTCGTGAAATTAATGTATTCGCTGATAAGTTTTGCGCTGTAAAGCAACTACAGTGCGCTTTGATTATCAAAATAAATCAAGTAAATAAAGTTTTAACTAAACAACAAATCATTATGGTGGCATGAAAAATTATAGCTTTCCTATTGACTGTTAAGAACTTCGCTGGATAAACTCTGAACCCTGCCAGATTAGCTGTATTTAATTGCAAGCAAGCGTAAGAGAGAATATATATCAGGCAGAAAATTATGAGAATCTTCCGTTTAAAAAAGAGGCTGCCAACAGACAGCCTCTTTTTCTCAGATTTAGTCAAATAGTTTTAATTCAGGATTAGTGGCAGATAGAGATAGTCGACGGTGACAGCGTCGGTACCAACCTTTAAACGCTCATTGGTATCATACACGGCCGAGGCATCACTTGCACGTCCGCCAATAACATAGAAGTATCCATCGCTGGCTATGTCACCTTCCATGTAAACGCGTGCTTGGTTCAAAACGGGGATGGTTGGTGAATCCGTCCAGGTATCCGATATAGGATCATAATAAGCAGCATGGTTTTGGACGTTCCATTCGGCATCGCGTCTTCCTGCTGCCAGCCACATAGTGTTTGCATTACTGCCATCAGCCATGTATGACCAACGGGTGTATGCACCGTCACCGTCCGGCAATGGCGCAATAAAACTCCACGCGGTACCATCAAACTTTTCTGCAGTCATGTCGGGGGTAAACCCAGGGTACGAAACACCTCCAGCCACGTAAATCGTGCCATTAATGGCTGCAGCTGCGAAGCTTGTGCGAGATTTTAGCATAGGAATGCTTTCTGACCAGGTTTGTGTGATGGTATTTAATTTCCAGACTCGGTTTGTACTTGCGTTACCCTCAAGCCCACCTAACACATACAGGTCTGTACCGATTGCGACTACCTGATACTGTTGTCTAGCTATATAACCACCATTAGCTGGAATAGTCGTCCAGGAATCAGCAGCAATATCATAAATATAAGTGTTACTGTCAGCTCCGTCACCGGGAATGTAAATCTTGTCGTTAATGACAGCCCCATCAATGGAATCGAGTGCTACAGGAATTGGAGTCATGGTTTGCCAGGTGTTATTTACGGTATTGTAACGGAAATTAGTTGAGGTTGGTGTATTTCCTATCGCATCACTGGTACCGCCAATTACATAAACATAGTTTCCATTGGCGATGACGGCATTAAACACACGTCCTTCGGGCATTGGTGCCATGGTTTCCCAGGCATCACCAATATCGGCAGGCTTAATACCCCCGGAAGCTTCGCCAATCACAGCTGTTCCAGACGCGATACCGGTCTCGCTGGTGATCTTTTGGGCTGATGGTGCTGCCAGGGCTGCGCCTGTCAAGACTTGCAAGAGTGCAAATACTGCGAAAACAATCCAAAACTTAGTTTTCTTCATTGTGATTTTTCCTCCTTAGAGATTAAAAAATTTACTGTTATCAAAGACCTATTATAACCTATTGTTGATAACATAAGAAAATTAATTATTGAGTTTGCTCTTGAACAGGTATTTGGTGCTTCATAAAGCAGATTTCATATTGCCTGAAAGGTATAATAAGGGCATGAAAATGAATTCCACTTCTGCTGTTGAAGAAAGTTATAACAATTCCACATACCTTCGCGAAGAGCAATACCAAAGTGCGGATAATCTAAACGCGCGAATTGAGATTCACAGGCGTTTTAGCACTGCTAAAAAGGAATGGAACGATTTCATTTTTGAACATATCCCCTTTACGCAAGCCAACTTTAAAGGGCTGGCACTGGGTTGTGGCAACGCAACGCAATGGCGTGAAAATCAATCCCGTTTTCCGCGGGATATGCGCATGGTTTTGAGTGAGTTTTCCTATGGCATGTTGCAGGAGCCCAGATTTGCCTTCGCGGAAGATGAGCGATTCCGACTTTGCACGATGGATGCCCAGCACATCAGCTTTGCGTCGCATAGTTTTGATTTTGTCAGTGCAAATCATATGCTGTACCATGTTCCCAACATCGCGCTGGCACTGTCTGAAGTCCGGCGCGTGCTAAAAGCGGATGGCAGTTTTATGGCAGCTACCAACGGTGAGCATCATATGACCGAACTTGACCAGCTTTTGGAATCTTTTAACCCGGTATATCAGGGCGAGCA
>Ga0116190_1002132_pt1 | contig 16108 bp, 14 predicted proteins | sample AD_JPNTR4_MetaG_FD_89808 | JGI IMG/M metagenome (GOLD analysis project Ga0116190, IMG submission 89808) | Active sludge microbial communities of municipal wastewater-treating anaerobic digesters from Japan - AD_JPNTR4_MetaG | ecosystem: Engineered > Bioreactor > Anaerobic > Digestate | place...
CATTATACAGATAGCAGTCTTTTGAAAACATACTTTATGGGTATGAAGCGATTTATGAGAGAAAAATTATATTTTAGAGATATTGAACAAGCAAAAATATCACTTATAATGATAAACAACATAAAAGATGATGAATTATCAAACTTCAATAAATTATATGATTTTATAGGAAAATTAATATGACAGGATGATGATGTAAATGTTAACGATATACAATCATACATAAAAAAGAATTCATGGAATACTGACAAAAATATAGTAGCTTGAATAAATGAAACTCATCAAGAAGAATTACAAAAATTAAAACCACAAAAAATAATATCAACTCATTACAAAACAGAAACAAGATGAGAAGTTACTGAATCTCAAGCTAAAGATGAAACAGCATGATTTGTGTTCTTTGGTGAAAAGTTCACTATAGATAGTTTTATTTTTGATAAGATGACTGCTGGTAGTGCAGAAGTAGAATTTGCATATAAGCCAAACTTACAAACAACTTTTATAGTACCTGATGCATTGATAAATACTGGTATTATCAGAGATGTTGTAGATTTATGGATGGAAAGAGCTAAAACAAAATATAATGTACAACAAGAACAAATTGATTGATATAATCAAGCTAAAAGTGAAATCACAAACGAACTAAATGAATTTGATTTCAATATTTCTACTTACCATCAATGGTTGGATTCCTTATCTTGGTTATTCGCACTTACTGATCCAAATCTACCTTATTTCATGCAAGACCCATTGTACCAATATAAAGAATTAAATACTTTCCAATGAAATTATTCTGAATTGAAACATGATACTATATTGTATGTAAAACAAGCTTATGCTGAATTATGATGAGGATGAGAAGATGAGTGTTCTATAATGATAACTCCTCCAGATTTACCAGTACCAAAATGATATGTAGAACCAAACATAGACTTGATAGATTCTATATTAAAATTAACAAATGATACTAAAGATTTTTTCTCTAATGATGAAGCATATTTAGAGTATGCAAAATTCTTATTATTTATAAGAGATATCGCTATCAAACAAAGTCAAAATGAGCTAATAAGTGATGAAGATTTTGAAAAATTAAGATTATATTATGATGATATTATAAACATATTATATCCTAAAAAGGTTATAGACTGAGATAATGATTTTATATCCGCTTTGATAGCAGATATATTTACTTCAGAAAATAATGGACCTTTGTACATTGCTACATGAAGACCATATTTGATGATTGTAAATGTAAAAGATGCTAACTGAGCTAGAGCTGTTATATGACCAGTATATAGTACTTATGAGTTTTATGATAGCGACGAGCCTATAGCTAGGGAACAATGAAGATATACAGATGATGATCGACAAAAATGATATGATACATTAAACCACAAAGCCATATATACTATTCCTATGGAAAAACTTCTTGAACATAAATAATATGACAAAAAAAAAGATTATTAGATTTATTGTACTATGCCTAATATATTTATTGATTTTTGTATTGTTTTTATGGAACAAAAAAAAATATCATATCAATTTTGCTGTAGTTCCACATTTTACTATTCAAGAACAAGTGGTACACAGACAGTATAAGAATATTCAAGATACTTATCAGCTTTCTGGGAAAAAAATTAACATATTAATAATAAGTCCTGATCATTTTTACACATTAAAAAATAATAATCTAAAACTCAACAATATTGACAAAGATATGTGTTATAAAAACACATGCTTGAATGTAAAATGAGTTTATGAATGAAATGGACGAAAATATAAAAAACACATAAAAGAACATGGTTTATGAGAACAGTTTCCGTATATCAAAAAATATTTTCCGGATTCTAACTTGTATTTAGCCAAAATAAAATGAAGAGATTTTGGAAGAATGAATAATGTTTTGGAAGAATTCAAAAAGTTAGAAAAAAAATGAGACTTATTGGTGCTAGCTTCTGTAGATTTTTCTCATTATGTGAGTGAAGATTGGGCAAACTTACACGATATTAAAACCAAGTATATAATGCAAAATAGTTTGGATAAAGATGATTACAAAAACATAGAAGTTGACTGCCCTACTTGCTTATATCTAACGAATCTTTGGGCTTCTGAAAAAAACCAATTTCCAAATTTTGTATTTAGAGATTCCAGTAGTGTAATAAACAATAAAGACCTATGATATGATAATACTTCCAGACAATGGTATTTATATGGAGATGAAAAAGAAAATAATAATTGAATAACAATATGATTTTTTTGAAGTTCTTTAAGTAATCTATTATCACTAAATAATGAAGAACTGGTGAATCATATGAGGGACTTTTATCAACTATGAAACATAAAAAACAATCCAAAATATAATGTACATAGAAAGTGATTTTGAATTGATTTTCTCGGATTTACATTAGAAAATTCTTATTCTGGCTTATCAAGTAAATTAAAAACCTTATCAGAACTATGATTTAATATAATAAATTTGGATTTGTTGAAAAATATTGAATTGAATGATAATTATGGTTACTTTGGAAACAAGTGAAATGCAAACAATATTATTTTAGAAAAAAATATTCGTGGAATAAAGATTGCTTTCCATTGATATGATTTTAGAAATAGAGAGAATGAAGATTGTAAAAATTTAGAAAATTACAAGTCTAGCTGATATATTAATATTGTGAGTGTTCATTGAAAAGAAAAAATAAATTTATTAGAGAACTTGATAGATTGTGGTGCTGATGTAATTTTAATTGAACAAAAAAATTTAAGCAAAAATTTTGATAATAATATTCAATGGTACAAAGATAAACCAATAATATTTATAGCAAGAAATAAGTATGTATTAATCGATATTGATCAGTCTTGAACGATTACTATTTGAGAAAAAAATCTGTAGCTTTCAATAATTACTTTATGACAAAACTATTTTGTTACCATTTTGATAAATACATCTGATGGAACATTCACGCTTCACATAGCTTTCATTTTCTTTTTTCATTCTTTCTGTTTTTGAAGTAACTTTCTTTTACGAGAGATATCTCAACCATAACATTTTGCTATTACATCTTTTTTAAGAGCTGAAATATTTTCTCTAGCTATCATTTTGTTTCAAATCCCAGCTTGGATTGGGATTACAAACATATGTCTTGGAATTAACTCTTTTAATTTTTTTACTATATCTCTTCATTGATATGCTGAATTATCTTTGTGTATAATCATGGATAATGCTTCTATTTTTTCTCAATTTAAGTAAATATCTAGTTTTACTAAATCTGATTTTTGATATCTTTTGAACTCGTAATTCATCGTTGCATATCACTTTGTAGCTGATTTTAACCTATCATAAAAGTCTACAATAATTTCTCACATTGGGAGTAAATATTTTCGTACAACTCTAGTTTGATCTATATGCTCCATGTTTTGCATTTCTCACCTATAAGATTGACACAAACTCATAATCTCTCCTGTATATTCTTGCGGTCAAACTATTTCTACTTCTCAAATTGGCTCATAAATTTCATCTATTATTCATTGTTCTTCTATATCTGATCAGGCTTTTACAATCATTCGTAATTTTAAAATATTTCAATACTTTTCTATAATTTCTCAAATAGAAAAATCTTTTGTTTGATCGACCTCTTCTTGAGATATTCAATTAATTAACAATATCGGTCTATAATATCATGTTTTAGCTAATTCTGTCACATTTGCTCAAGATTTTATTTTATCCAAAGCTGGAGTTTTTGATTTTACTAGATAAACTACTGTAGGAGTAGTGAAAATAGTTTCTAAATCAAACTCTCTAGATAATCTTTCTTTGATAATATCCATATGCAACATTCATAGAAAGCCACACCTAAATCATAATCATAATGCTTTGGAATCTTCCATAGAATATTCAATAGAACTATCATTCAATGATAACTTTTCTAAACTATCTTTTAATTTATCGTAATCTGGTGTTTCAATAGGATAAACTCCAGCATAAACAAATGGTTTAGATTTTTTGAACCCAGGTACGGCTAGTGATTGCAAGTTATATGATTTTTCTTCTGTAAACTTTTTAATTTTCTGATAATCCCCTATGATTGTATCTCAGATTTGAGCATCACGAACTGATTTTAGTCATGTAACTATATATCATATTTGTCACTTTGTAAGTTGAGAATCTTTTGTATATTCTGGTGAAAAATATCCAACTTCAGTAGCTTGTAATGAAATTTCAGAGTGAATTAAATATAAATTATCTCATGTTTTGAAACTTCATTGGATAATTTTTACATAGGCTACAACTCATTTATATGGATCATAAACACAATCAAAAATCAAAGCTTTTGAAATATTTTCTAACATAGAACGATTTTTCTTATTAAAAATAAATTCATCAATATAAGATTATTACTGAAATCCTCTGAATATTCAATATTTTTGTGAAACATATTAATTTATTAAAATAAAGAAATCCTTTTAAAAAGAAGAAATCATCCGTGGACTTCTATTTTGAAAAATTAAATAAATCATAGGGAGCTATATAAGACTCTTTACGAACCAAATAAAAATGAATTAGAGCAGAAAATAATCTATAAAATTTCTATTTTTCAATCAACTTTTAGATTTTTGGGCATAAGTTCCTCGTTTGGCACTCATATAGCCAATATTGCAAAAGGAATTATATTTGTTGGAAAATCAAAATATTTTTTTATTTCATCAACTAAATTTTCATGAGGATATGTTCATACCCAAACAGCTCAATATCACTTATCATGTATTGCCAATAAAATATTTTGAATACTAGCTCACATATCTTGTTGAATAAAATCTGGACTTTTTAGCTTACTATCATCAAAACAAGCCAAAACAACTCATGATGATTTGGGAATCATCCTTCATCATTGCTTCAATTCACCTAAAAAATCTAAATCTTTCTGTTTTGTGACGATAAAAAACTTTCGTGCCTGTTGATTGTGGGCTGATGGAGCATATAATCAATACTCAACTACTTCAGCTATCTGTTCTGGTGTAAGTTTTTGAGTATCAGAATAACTCCTAACAGATCTACGAGTTTTTATTGCTTCAAGTGTTTGCATTTTGATTGAATATTTAATTATATAAAATATTAATTCGGAATTCTATATGTATTCAAAAGATATAAGACTTGTCAAAATTATGACAAATTTGATATTTTGAATTCGATATGGTTTAAAGTTTCTTGTATCAATTTGTTTTTTATGAAGTATTTTTGTTTTTCTGTGATGAGTTCTCCAATTCATCTTAAAATATTTTCTTCATTGAAATTATCTAGAATAAACGATAAGAGACTGTGTAAATAGGTTTTTAGACTTTTACCTGTTCTTTCTTTAATGATCGCTTCATTTATATTCCATCTATTATTGAAAAAAAATCGTATATCGTAAAGATCTCTAGAGGCAATCTTATTTTGTTGTTCTTTTCTCTCTGTGAGAGCAACTAATTTGTTAGCAAAAATACAGTCAGGAGTCATAGCAATGATACTATTCCCAAAAAAATTTTTCACTTCATAAGTATTACTTTTGTAGATTCTTGTATTAAATTCTATTTTTAATGGTATTTGTTTTTGGTCATATTTCAGTAAAAGTTTGGTTTTTGTTTCTTCGATGATGTTTCAATATTGATTTAAGATATCTTTGGTAGTTTTTTTGATTTTTTCTAGAGAAACATTTGGTTTGATAATATCAAAATCTAAATCCACGGAAAATCTGTCTAGTTGATAAAGAAACATACATAAAGTACCTCATTTGAAAGCTATTTGAGATTTTATATTTGAAGAAAATAAATCTTTTATTATCAAAAACATTATTTTTTTATGTTCTTCATTGTTTGATGATATTTTTTTATTTAAGTTCATTTATTAATTTTTTAATACGTAAATTTGTGCTATTATTGTATATTGTACTTAATTTTTCTAATAATTTTATATTGAGGTTAGAAAGATTATCAAAATAATATGATGGAGTAAGATAAATTCTGTCACATATTGCTCTTTCTTTGGTAGCCATCATATATTTACCCATGTCTTTGATGCCTATTGTATTCAATAAAATTGTATCTTTGATTTTATAAAAAGAATATATTTTGGTATCAATTTTTTGTTCAAATGATTTATCTGATATGAGAGTAACAGTATTTTCATAATCTTGAAATATTACTCATTCTTTTTGTAAAACTGTTTCTAAAGAAATATATGATTTGCTTTTTATTTTGGATGCTAATTCATAAGGATTGTATTTTTTTAAGCTTCGCAAACCTAATCAATGATAAATGATAATACCCGCTTTTTTGAATCTTTGTAGAATAGATTTTAATGTATTTTTATTTTCAATATCCAATAATAAAGCAATTTCATTTGCCTTGAAAACTGTATTTCCTGATTCTAATATTTTGTCTATATATTTCATTTGTGCCTCTATGGTATTTAAATATAAATACTATATAGTCATAATATTTATTTTTGCAATAGAAAATTAAACTTTTTTATGGAATTTTTATGAAAAAAAAATCGCCCCTACGGGGCGAGAATAAGGGAGAACAAAAAGTTTAGAGTAAAATCCCCGCGTTGTTATAAAGATTACCGTACTGACTGAAATAACGATTGCCGTAATTGGATACCAGAGAAGAACGAGACGAGTCAGAGTAATTAGAAAGCCAATACCATCATTTACATCCTGTGCATAAAGACCAAAATGCAATATTTTTCCTGTCATCCCATCTCAGGTTTTTAGTATTTAATTTCTCAAATAATACTTTCATATCCTCTTCTGAGTGCATTTTGAGTCAGTATTTAGTTCATTGTTCTTTGATAGCTTTAGCGGTATTTTTTGCTGACCATTCATCTATATCTCATCTCAGTCATTTCAATTTCGCTCAAATTGGAACCTTTTGTCAGTAAGCTTTATATTCACTTCCATATAAAATACCATCTTTTTCAAATGCTGGTTGTAAGATCTTTGTAGCATCATAAAATCTCGGATTTTCTACTCAGTCAAGACCATTAAAGGTGGTGATAATTCATCATTCAGGATGATTTTGATAAGTCAGCGTCCCATCTTGGAGAAGTTTATCTCTCAATGCTATCATCTTTTTTTGGGTCGCATTATTTAAGTTAATAATTGATTCTCGGGCTTGTTGAAACTCCTTGATTTCGTCTGGTAGATTAGGTGTTGACTCTCATAATTGCTCTTTAAGAGCATCAACCTGATCATTTTGTTCGTTTTTTGCAATTTCAACTTCTTGTTTTAATTCTTGCTTAATATTTTCCTCTTCTTTTATTTCTTCCTCTGTTTTTTCTACTTTATCTTTACTTTCCAATAAATCAGCTAACTTGTTTTTTCATTCAGGAGTAAGCTGTTCATTATTTCTAACTTTATTAACTAAATCTTGTTTTTCTTGTTCTCTTGCTTCAAGACTTCAAGAATCGGGGAAGAATTTTGCATCCATCATTTTTTTTATATTAAATAATAAAAGTTGTTTAATGTAAGTATACTCCCCCCCCCCAATTTGTCAAATATTTGAAAACTTTTTTTGAATTTGATTTGACTTTTCTTGTTTTTGTAATTTAATTGACTAATATTGTTGGTACAAATTTTATATTGCATTTATAAAAAAACAGTAGATAAAACAATTACCTTCTACTGTTTCCTATTGTTTTAGCCACACATTTTTTTTAATTATAATATTTCAATAATTCTAATAGCATTCATATGTATCTGAGACTAAAAAATCAGATTTATTTGTTATTTTGAAATTATCTTGAAAGATTTTATTTTGGTTCTGGGATTTTGGAAATAATAGCATCTAAAACAGCCTCTACTCACTCCCCTGTTTTTCATGAAACAAGAAATATTTCTTCTTTGGGAATTCAAATAACATTTTCTATTTCTTGTGCTACTCTTTCAGGATTTGCTGCTGGTAAATCTATTTTATTTAGAACTGGAATAATTTCTAAATTTTGATCTATCGCTTGATAAAGAGTAGAAAGTGTCTGTGCCTGAATTCATTGACTTGAATCTACTAACAAAATTGCTCATTCTACTGCAGCCAGAGAACGAGACACTTCATACTGAAAATCTACATGACCTGGAGTATCAATCATATTTAACTCATATCATTTTCGCTGCATTCTAACTGGAGTTAGTTTGATTGTAATTCATCTTTCTTGTTCTAAATCCATGCGATCCAATACTTGATTTTTATTTGATTTTCTGATTGTACTAGTAATTTCCAGCATTCTGTCCGCCAAAGTAGATTTTCAATGGTCTATATGTGCTATAATACAAAAATTTCTAATTTTCATCAATTTATACTAATTTATCTAAATTATTATTTTCCCAATATATCTTTTGCATGATCAATAGAAATATTTCATTGTGATAGTATTGATAAAAATGTTCAATATGGTATATCCTTATTGTGAATTGGTAATATTACAATCACTCATTTTTTGTTTTTTAATTTCATATGAGATCATTTTTGTGAAATTTTTTCAAATCACAAAGATATAAGCATTTTATATATTTGTGTGGCTTTATATACTTTGGGCATTATGCAAAACTATACTCTTGTAAAGATAAGTTTTTAATCAAGTATTCATTATCTATTTTTTCAGATTCATAATATAATTCTATTGCCTCGTGTGTTTTTTTTAATGCTTCTTCTTTAGTGTATCAAAATGAACTTATGTTATTTTCCAATACTCTCGTTACAAACATATCTCACTCTTGCCAAATAGCTATATTTAACTTTTTTTTCATTAGTTTATTGTTTATATAATAAATATTATGTAATAATATAATATAGTATAATTTAACTAAAAATCAATAATTTTACATTTTAGAAATAACTCGTTTTATAACTTCTGCCATATTATTTTTTGTAATTTTTCAATCATATTTTTGTAATGTTTCTTTGATAGAACTAGTATCATAACCAAATCATCTTAGAGAAGATACGATACTTTTATATAATTTTTGATCAATATCCATTTTTGCAAGATCCTCAAAATCAAAATTTCATTTTAATTCTAACAATATTTTTTTGGCTGATTTTGGTCAAATACCCGGTATAGATTGCAATAATTTAGAATCTAATGTTTGAATTGCAGTATTTAATTTTTCTCTTGGAAACTGTACTATTTGGAAAGCTGTTTTAGGTCAAATGCCACTAATTTTGAACAAGTCCTCAAATGTACTTTTTTGCTCTACTGTGTCAAAAGCGAAGTAGTTTATGGTTTTTTTATTATCATCTAGATAGGGATATAGAAAAAAATCTCATTTTTTTTTAGTTCAAAAATATGAAACTTCTATTCAAAAGGTTGAATTTTGAATAAAAATTTGTTTTCAATATTTTTTTACTTCTCAATTGATTATGTGTAACATGGTAGGAATATGTGTGTAAAGTGTGTAAAGTGTGTAAAGTTTGTATCCCTTACCACCCGCCCCGTAGTCCTACAAGGCTTACAAGATGAGTGGAACGGGGTTTCGTAAGGATTTCAATTAGAATCCCTCCCTCGGGGGAGGATGTGGTGTCCCGAATTTATGAGGGACTAGGTGGGGGTTTTACCCCCAACTACACTAGAACAGCTTCCCCCAAGGGAAGAATTTTTTCATTCTTAAAGTTTTCAACTTTACAATAGCTAATTTTTATATTTTTTCAAGTACTTTTGGGTTGATTTACAAATAAAAATTTCTATAAAGATAGTAATAAAAAACATTCTAATATTGCTATTAGAATGCTTTTGTAACTTTAACAACTGTGCTAGTACTCTATCACACAGTTTATATTATATATAAAAAAATAAATTTGTCAAATATTTTGATTTAATTAATAAAGTCAGCTATATGTCAAAGATTAAGCAACAACTACGAGATAAATTTCAAGACAATATTACTGAGTTATCAAAACCACTACAATTACTACTAAATAAATGATTCAAAACTTGAATTGTATACGAAGAAGACATTATTTCAGAAGTTGATGATATGGATATGAGTGTAAAATTATTAGAAAAGTTCTATGATTTAGCAGACAAACTAAGTATCAAAATTTTAACTATTGAGGAAGTTTTAGAACAAGAAGCCCAAGCTTTGGTAGAAAAAAGTAAATTATGAAAAATAGAACTATACGAAACAATCTATAGGACCAACGACAAACAATTCAAAGACTTTATAAAACTGTATTTCAACGATATATCCAAAATTCCTTTACTTACTTGAGAGGAAGAAAGAGAGATCGCTAGAAAAATCAAAAAATGAGATGAAGAAGCAAAGAAAGTCCTAATAGAATCCAACTTAAGATTAGTTATCAGTATTGCCAAAAAATATTTTGGTAGTAGATTAAGCTTTTCTGACCTGATACAAGAATGAAATATTTGATTAATAAAAGCTATTGAAAAATTTGATCCAAACAAAGAGTTCAAATTTAGTACTTATGCTACTTGGCGGATAAAACAATCCATTACAAAAGCCATTGCTGATATGACAAAAAATGTGAGAATACCTGTGCATTTAATAGATGAAATAAATAGTTACAATAAAACATATCAATTATTATTTCAAAAATTAGGTAGAGAGCCAACTAGTAAAGAAATATGAAAAGAATTAGATTTTCCAATGAAAAAAATCAAGAAACTTGAAGAAGTTATATTCTGAAATGTATCATTAGATAGAGAAATATGAGATGAAGGAAGGGATACTTTAGCAGATATTATAGAAGACTGAGATACACTTAGACCTGACCAATTTGCAGAAAAGAATGCATTAAGAAAAAATTTGGACACAATACTCTCCATGTTAGATGACAGAGAGGCCAAAATTATCAAAATGAGGTACGGAATAGACTGACCAAGATATACTTTGGAACAAGTTTGAGAAGAATTTGATGTAACTAGAGAAAGAGTCAGACAAATTGAACAAAAGGTTATCCAAAAACTCAAAGATCACGAATGATTACAAAAAATACTATGAATTGAAGATGATATTGCTAAAATAGAAGAACTAGAAAAAATGTGAAAAAGAAAAAAATGAAAAAGAATTCAAAAAGCAGAAGATGAAGAAGACGATACTATAGATTATTCTTATCAAGAATACTTATCTGAACTAGATGATGATATCTAAAAACAATCTCTTATAAAATATATCAATTTACAAACAATAAAGTGATTAAAAAACATTTTTTAAATTTTAATTTATGTGTTAATGGTAGATAATAAACATTATGATGCTTCGAATATTAAAGTTTTGGAATGATTAGAGCCTGTTAGACAAAGACCTGGTATGTATATCGGTTCTACTGATGTAGTATGATTGCATCATATGATACAAGAAATTGTGGATAATGCCGTAGATGAAGCTTTGGCATGATTTTGTACACATATAACTACAGTTTTACATGCTGACAATTCTGTTACTGTTTATGATAATGGTAGATGAATTCCTGTAGACAAGCATCCTAAAACAGGTAAATCTGCATTGGAAACAGTTTTTACAGTATTACATGCTGGTTGAAAATTCGACAAATCTGTTTATAAAATATCATGAGGTTTACATGGTGTTTGAGCGTCTGTCGTAAATGCATTATCAGAGCGATTGGAAGTAGAAGTACACAAAGATGGAAAAATCCATAAAATAAGATTTGAAAGATGAATACCAGTATGAGAAATGGAAATTATTTGAGAAACAGATAAAACTTGAACTATTGTAAAATTTCTTCCTGATAAAAAAATATTTGATACGATAGAGTTTAGTGGAAGTACAGAAGTTGCAAGAATGAAACAGTCTGCTTACCTTACTCCTGGAGTAACTTTCACAATAATCAATGAAAAAGAAAATTTTAGACAAAGGTTTTATTTTGAGTGAGGTATAAAAACTTGGTTAAACAATTTGGTATGAGAACAAACAAGATTTTCGTCAGCTCACTATATAAATCAAGAATGAATAGATTGTCTTGCAGAAATCACATTTCAATTTGTAAACACTTCCAACGATCATACATTATCTTTTGTAAATAACATTCCTACAAAAGATGGAGGTAGTCATGTTTTATGATTTAGGTCTGCTCTTTTACAAGCAATCAATGAAATTTGAAAAGAAAAAGATAAAATCGACAAAAAAATATGAGAGTTTCAATACAGTGATGTAACTGATGGACTTTATGCTATCGTAAATGTAAAAGTTCCAGAACCTCAATTTGAAGGTCAGACAAAATGAAGACTTGGAAATGCTTATGTAAGAGTAGAAGTGGAAAAAATAGTATATGAGTATTTGATAAATGTATTCAGAACAAATGAAGAAGAATTTGATAAGATTTTTGATAAAATCAATCTTGCTGCTAGAGCTAGATTAGCAGCTAAATTTGCAAAAGAAACAGTATTAAGAAAAAATGTATTAGCATGAGGAGTTTTGCCTTGAAAATTAGCTGATTGTGCTAAAAAATGAAAAGACTGAACTGAATTATATATAGTGGAATGAGATTCAGCATGAGGAAGTGCAAAACAAGGTCGTGATAGCTATTTCCAAGCTATTCTGCCACTTAGAGGTAAAATATTAAACACAGAACAAGCCAGTCTACAAAAAACCATGGCTAATGCCGAAGTTAAAAACTTAATTACAGCAATTGGAGCTTGAATAAAAGAAAGTTTTGATGAGGAAAATCTAAGATATGAAAAAGTAATAATAATGACTGATGCCGATGTAGACTGAGCCCATATCAGAACTTTATTATTAACATTTTTCTTTAGATTTATGAGACCTTTGATAGAAAATGGTCACTTGTATGCTGCTTGTCCTCCTATTTATAAATTTAAACAATGAAAAGAAGAAAAATATATTTATAAAGAAGAAGAAACTCCAGAAGATCATTGATTTGAATCTGATAAGACAGAAATTCAAAGATATAAAGGTCTTTGAGAGATGAATTCAGACCAACTTTGGAGTACTACAATGGATCCAAACAATAGAAGATTAAATCAAATTACTGTAGAAGATGCAGAAGAAGCAGATAGATTGTTCAGAATTTTGATGTGAGAAGATGTTATGGCTAGAAAACACTTTATATTAACACATGCAAAAACAGTAAAAGGAATAGATATATAGTGAAGTTGGAGTGGAATTTGTAAAGTTGAAAGTTGAAGAAATGATATATGGAACAGCTAAATGCTGTTCCTTTTTTATAAAACTTAAATCAATTGTAAAATATTCCATTGACTTATGGTTATAAAAAAATATAATTAGCAAACAAAACAAATAAAAAAATGAAAAGTCTAAAAAAAAGATTCTTCAACTTATTGGCTTTGATCAAATATGTTTTAGAATCAAAAACCTCGATTCCTTTTCCAGAGGAAGAGAATACGAGGCCGTACAAAAAGCCGTACGGGTATGATTTTTTCCAGGAAGATGAAGATAGAAAAGAATTTGAGAGACTCGAATATAATATTCAAGAAGAAGTGAGAGAAAAAACAAAAAAATATCATCACTTTAGAAATAAATTTGAGGAAATATCAAAATCTCTACTTATACTTTCTGGAATAAAGGGAGGCCAACATACAATTACTGTAGAAATGTATAGAGCATTAATACATATTCTCAGTAATAGAGGTATTAAAATCCAATCTAAAAAGACTGGTAATATTAAATTAAAAACCTCTTCATTGGCCACCGACGACCAAGAGTTAGATAACTCTAGGCGTTCAAAAAAAGGCTTAAAATTGTTCAAGTTTCCAAAAAAAATTGGAGAAATACATAATATAGAATTTGAATGTGAAGGGTCTAAACTTTCCATATCAGTATTTGTATATTATGTAGACAAAAAAATGTCATTAATATCTTTTATAGAAAATACCATAAAAGAAACAAATGGCGAAAAGGTTTTTGAGAAACTTGAAAAGGAAGTCGATCGAATTGTGCGATTGCTTCCGATAATAGATATTGTTTAACTAAAAATACTGTCTACATAAGGGCAGTATTTTTTATTTTAATAAATCTTTTAAGAGTTTTAGAGCTAAATTTTGGTCTAAAAAGTATGGAGAAGTAGCTATCGTCACTACTCTACTCTTTTTTATTAATTCTTTTGTGATATCTATAGTTTTTTGATAATTTTCTATACTCATATCTGGATGCCAAAAATCTAGATCTACATCAAGAATAACTCATTTTTCAAAATCAAAAACTCATAAATCTAATGTCGTTAAAGTATACTCAGTATTCACTTGCTTAACAGAAGGAACTAATCAAGTATCTAGTGCATGACGAAGAAAATTTCCAACATTTACTCATTCTGGTCAAACCAGTCTCATATCTGTATGTTGATCAATATGTATTACGGGTAATCATTTTTCTCGAAATTCTAAAACACGGTCGTGATTATCTACAACTACAATATTTGGTTTGATTTTTACTATATATTCCAATCAAGTACATTGATGCAAAATTCATTTTTCATCTACTTCCTCAAAAACAATATGAGATCATAATCTTACATCATCAATAGTTCACTCTTTGATTGGGGTTGGATATTGTTTTGGCATTAAAATTCAAAAATTTATAAAATTAGAACATAGAAATGATTACTCCCGTTATTATAATAAAAATGTTCTTTTGCTATAACAACGGGCGGTTGATAACCGCCCCTACATCATTTTATCATTTACCCCGCTAAGCGGGGTTTCATCACTTTATCACTTTATCGTGAGCAAAGTTCACACCGCTTAAGCGATGCGAACAATTTACCACTTTATCGCGAACAAAGTTAACCCCGCTAAACTACGTAGTTACTACGTGATGGAGCTGGGGCGAGCTTATTTCCTAAATATGTACAATATCTACTCAAATATTTTGGAGATTTTCTATAATATTGTCGTATCATCTCAAAATAATATGTTCGTTCATTATGTTTGTAGTTCATTTTGCCATAATACCAGCAAGCACCATAGCTCATCCTCATCTAAGATCTGTAGAGGCCACATATCATCATTTCAATTTAACTGGTCAAATAACAATAGCTTGATGAGGATTTAAAATTTCAATTTTTGCTCACAAATTTTCTAGCTCACTCAAATAACCAAATCTTCATTCAAAAAGTGTTTCAAATATTTTAGAAATTCAATCTGCTTGTGTAAGTAATGTACCAAATATTGATTGTAGATCCGTAGGAAATCAAGGGAATATTCTAGTTTCAAATTTCACAGCTTTATAATTTTTCTTATTGAATGAATTTACTCTTATAGTTTGTTTATCTATTATTTTAAAATCTATTCAAATTCTGCTTGCAATGCTATACATAGATGACAAATCATCAACATTTACATTTTTAATAAGAATTTCACTATCATCAGCACCTGCACCTATCGCAAAATAAGTACCAGCAGCAATATAATCCGATATAATTGTAAATTCATCATCTTTTATTTGGATTTTAGATGGTCTAACAACAATACTATGGTCAACATTCAAAGTAATATCAGCACCAGCATTATTCAAAAATTTGATCAAATCCCTAACATGTGGTTCTATCGCTACTTGATAAATATTTATTTCATAATCAAAATTATCAGCAAAAGCTAAATAAGTAAGTAACGCTTCTATAGCTGTTACGGAAAATTCTTTCATCATAATGTTTTTCTTTGGCTTTGTAACAACTTCATAAGTTTTGAAATCATCATTAGTAATCTTAATACCCGCTTGGACTAATCAATCATCAAATGTATCCAAAGGTCTTTTTCAAATATTACATCCACCACTTCAAATAAATTTCACTTTTTTGTATCTACATAATCCGTATGGAATAAGTAAAATTGATGTTCTAATCTTGGTAGCCTTTTCCATAGTTAAATCAAAAAAATCTTTTGATTTAGATTTTGCTTCTTCAAAAACTTCTTCTAATACTTGAACATCCACAATTCATGGTTTATTTGTTAATTTTACCTTATTATCCAAAAGATAATTTGCTGCAATTATTGGTAATGATGCATTTTTACTAGCTCAAATTGTCACCTCTCATCTAAGTCAACTAGAATATTTTACTTGAAACATAAAAAATTGATTAAAAGATAAAAAAACTATAAAGTTTGTAAAGTTCTCAATTAGAA
>Ga0116190_1002134_pt1 | contig 16090 bp, 12 predicted proteins | sample AD_JPNTR4_MetaG_FD_89808 | JGI IMG/M metagenome (GOLD analysis project Ga0116190, IMG submission 89808) | Active sludge microbial communities of municipal wastewater-treating anaerobic digesters from Japan - AD_JPNTR4_MetaG | ecosystem: Engineered > Bioreactor > Anaerobic > Digestate | place...
TCTGCGCGGCCGAACCATTGCCAATGTCCGAGACGACACAGTCACTGCCGCTGAGGTGACGGCAGGTCTCATCTTCGATTGGGGTGAATAGCAAGGGCCTGCCTTGCACACGAACAGGGCGCACGGTTGCTGTCCGTGCGCCCTGCCAGGGAAGACCAGCTTGATTCTATCCCCTGGATTTTGAAACCCCCGCCCGCAACGCCTCGTCCTCTTCTAGCAACAAAAGAGACTAAGGCTTTGGTTTTTATGGCCTGGGATTTATTGTCCTCAAAACCCTCCTCCCGTTACCTGTTTTCCGACATCCTGACACGACCGCACATTTGCCTCTCAAATCAGGATCAGTTAAAGGCCGAGCGTCGCTAACCCCAGGTTCCACGGCCCTGCAATCAGAGCCGCAATATGCCAACCATAATCACGAAAAAGGAGATTTATGGTCTCCGACACATCCACTACGCTCCCAGTAAGGCGAACCGCAATCGTTGCGATGCTCGTCTTAGTGGCGTCATTCGTGGCAGCTCACGCTCAAACTGCCGCCGAGCCGCCCGCACAGCCGCAGCCATGTGTCCCGGTGATTTTCGATGGCCGGGAGGTCTCCGAGATCTGTTGGAGCCCCGTGGGTATGAGCCTCGAGAGCCGGGCAGCCACCGTTTCGGAGCGGCTTCTCGGTATCGCTCGAGACGTGGCGGCCCCTCCAATCAGAGTTCATAACAGGGACGGCGATGTCGCCCTGATGGCCGGCGAGCAACCGGTCTCACTGGTGTTCGAGCAAGATGCCAGGAGAGCTGGAGTAACGAAAGAGCAGCTTGCCCAGCAATGGGCAACGTCATACGAGCAGGCTGTTCGCGCTTATCGTGATGCCCGCTCGACCGCCAATATCATTCGCGGCATCCTGTTAGCTCTCTTGATTGTGGCCGCCTCGTTGGCTCTACTCGTCGCCATTGCCAAGGCCATCCGGCGCGCCGGGACAGCCGCCTGCAGCCAACTCGAGCGAAAGCTCCAGACGGCCGACGCCCGGGTCATCGAACTGCTGCCCAACGAGGTCACGAGGAACCTGGTCCTGCGGGCACTGAAACTGCTCCGGATCAGCGCATCCTTAGTCGTCATTTATTTCGCCACTCAACTACTGCTTGGACTTTTTCCGTCGACAAGACATCTCGCACAACAAATGCTGACGGCTGTCCTCGCCCAAGTGAGGGGATTCATCGGGGCGGCCTGGAGCGCCGGCCCGTCGCTCATGTTCATAGCCCTTGTCGCGTTAGTTACCTGGTATGTAATCAAGTTTCTGCGTTACCTCTTTCGAAAGATCGGCAACGGGGCTATTACCATCGAAGGCTTCCGCCCGTCCTGGGCGGGAACGACACAGAAGCTCATCAGCTTCTTTGTTATTGTCCTGGCCGCGCTTATCGCGTACCCCTACATACCCGGATCGGACTCGCCCGCTTTCAAGGGCATCTCTTTATTCCTCGGCGTGCTTGTTTCGCTCGGTTCAACCGGGCTCGTGGCCAACCTGGTGTCGGGCATCATCCTCACCTATGTGGACGCATTCCAAATCGGCGACTTGGTCATGATCGGCGAGGACTGCGGGTACGTCTTGAACAAATCGGTCTTGACGACTCAACTCAGGACCAGGACCAACCGGCTCATCACCCTACCCAACGCGAACGTCCTCGCTCACCGGGTTGTGAATCTGACCTCGCCGGACACTCAAGGACTGGTCGTCACCTCGACGGTAGGTATAGGCTATGAGGCACCTTGGCGGCAGGTAGAGACGTTACTCAAGGCGGCCGCCTTGCGTACACCGGGGGTGCGGACGTCACCTGAACCGTTCGTCCTCGAGCGGGCGCTCGACCAGTTCAGTGTCGCGTACGAATTGAACGCCTATCTGGAACCAGGCGTGCCGATTTACCTGGCTGAAGCGGCGTTAAACAGAAACATTCTGGACGCGTTCAGCGAGGCCGGCATCCAGATCATGACGCCCTCGTATCAGGACGATCCCAAGCAGCCTAAGATCCCTCCGGTTGCTGATGCCACAATGGCACAAACCGCCAACACCCCGCAGGATAAGACGAAGCGGGTCCCCCGCCCGGTGGGATAACCAAACAGGTGGCCATCCGGGCTGACAATCCGGAAGCTTGAAGTCATCAATCGTGGATAGCGACGGATCCGCGCAGGCTCAGAGGGCAGCCAGAACTTGATCCATCAGCCACTTCGACCCTTCGATATCGTCCCATGGCCCATGCTCATACTCGATCGAGATCGTCCCCGTGAACTTATGAGCGTTCAAAATTCGAACGCAGCGAGCCACATCGTTCCAATCCTTGGTCTCTGTCTTCCAGCGATCCCAGTACTTCGCATGAACGTGGTGACGGGTATACGGCATCAGTACTTCCAGACCGTGGAAGAGATGGTATTCGTGCTCCCAGTTGCAGAAGTCGGGAGTCGCCTCGCAGTAGGGATGATTCACTTCGTCGATCACGATCTTGATATTCATCGGGTTGGCGCAAAGCCCCCAATGGTTTTCAATCGTAATCGCAACATCCTTCTTCTCCCCGTATTCGGCAAGCTCTCGAAAGGACTTGATGCATTGTTCCAGGTAAACCACTATCTTGTCGTTACGCGGATAACCCTGGTCGCTGGAAGAGGCTTCGGGCATGACTCGAACCCCCTGAACCCCGGTGTTGGCCCGCATCGTCTTGGCGCCCAGAACGGAGGCGACGTCCATCCACATCTTCGCCACTCGAACCCCTTCCTGTCGAAGCTCTTCGTTCGGATCGGCGAGGTTTCGAGGGGCGTTGTTCGAAATATGACTGCATATCGTTCCCGTTTTCACCTGGATATTCGCCAGTTCCTCCACCCAACGCTTCGATGACGGCTTCGACGGATCCCACTCGTAGAAGGTTTGAGTGCGGCCATTCCTCTGAAAAGTTACCGCCGTGTACTGAGAATCGTCTGTCGGGTCACCGAAGACCGACGACCAGAGATCCATGTGATAGACTCCGGGGTAAGTGTCCTTGGTCCATTGGGGAAAATCGTGCATCGTGATTTCCCCGTATTTCTTTTTCATTTCCACGACTTCCGGGGGATCTTCCCGATTCCGCCGACTCTTGAAGATCTTCCTGGCCGGCCAACAGTTCGAAGCTATCCGGGCAAGTTTCGCTTTTTCGGTACGAGCTGGATCGGCCTGAGCTGGAGCGGTGGCGACGATTGCCGCCGCGACTCCGGCCCCGGCAGTCTTAAAGAAACTGCGACGGTCTTCGAATGTTCGATCGGAGTTGGACTTAGGATTCATCGGTTCCTCCTGCGTGATAATTTCTCCGTAACCATACTGGCTGTTGTTATCCAAATCAATACATTGGTTTTCGACGAACGTTAGCGGGCGAGTAGTCGGCTCCACCATAGCTCTTACCGGTTAATCACAGAAAAGCTTGCAGTGCATCGCCAGAGAATGGCATTGTTTCGACAGAGATAAGACCATGAGAATGCTCGGGAAGCGGTCTCTTGCGGCCACCCTCAAGTTGATGGTTGACATTGCCTACTACCTGGTTCTGTTTTTCGGCGTTGTCATCGTTCTGGTTGTTGCTGGCGTGGGCCTGTTCACCGACTGGCGTTTGACGACGGATGTTCCTGTTCGATTCGAGTTGGACAGGCAGGCCTACAGCATTACTTCCCCGGATTTCGGTGGAGAAAACGCGGAGATAGTGAACGCGAAAGGCAGGCTTAGAATGCCGAGCCGGCACCTTGGCACGCTCCTCGAGCAAATGGCGATGATCGCCGCCGCCTTGGGTATAACGTTACTGATCATCCGACGACTGAGCGCGATTCTGGGTAGCTTGAAGGCTGGAACTCCCTTTGTGCGCGCCAATGTCTCTCGGATACGGAGCATGGGATTTCTAATCATCGGCCTCGAACTACTAGGCTCCGCGATGGCGGTCTATTGGGCCCTGCGAATTACCCCAAGGGTGAGCGCTGCGAACCTTCATTTTCAAGCGGACCCCGAGCTGAGCGGCCTGACCATCATGACCGGCTTAATTCTGATTGTTTTGGCTGAAGTGTTCAGGATCGGGGCGGAGATGAAAGGAGACCTGGAAGCAGCACGGACCATCCAATTTCAACTTGTTCCGCCGCCCAGCTTCCTGCAAAACAAGATTCAAATCCACTGTCACATGCAGCCGGCTAACACTGTTGGGGGCGACTACTACGACATCATACCGCTCGGCGACGGCCGGGTCGGCATAGTCGTGGCGGATGTTTCTGGCAAGGGAATGCCCGCGGCCCTACTGGAAACCATGCTCCAGGGAAGCTTGAGGACACTTATATCCGCCGGATTTCGAGGCGAGACTTTGCTCGACAAGATGAACCAGTATCTGGTAGCGAACACTCCGGAGAACAAGATGATCACGCTGTTTTTCGGCGATTTGAACACCGCTACCGGCGACTTGAGTTACATCAGTGCCGGGCACAATCCGGCAATGATCATAAAAGCGGATGCAACCGTGCAAATGCTCGAGTCCAACTCGCTTGTCCTGGGACTGCTGCCGGATGCGGTTTTCGTGACCGACCACACGAGGCTGGACGCCGGGGACCGCCTCCTCATCTACACCGACGGGATCGTAGAGGCGTCCAACAAGCAGGGCGAAGAGTTCGGAGAAGACCGTCTTCGTGATCTGGCCGTGAGTCGGTCCGAGCTTTCGGCCCCCAAGTTTCAGGAAGAGCTGTACGCGAGCGTTCTTGCCTATTGCCAACCGGACGGGCCTGCCGACGACATGACCCTCATGGTCGTGGATAGGCCGGTTTTATAGGGATAGCGCAGCTTGCCGGGAGGGGTGCCGATCACGCTGAGAACAAGTAGGTGTGTGCTACCGTCGCGAAAGGCAAGGACTAGACCGTGAGCGGAGAAGACGCGCTTTTGAGGCCGGTTTGGCGATCGGTGTTTCGTAACTCGCTGGTCTTAAACTGCGTCTTGTTCGTCCTGTTTGTCGTTCTTCGAGTCTACGGTCTGGTCGGCCCCGTCCCCGCTCCCTTTGTGCTGCTGGCCGGATTTCTCGTCATGAGTTTCGCACCGTTCGTTTTCTTTTCTAGGACCGGACGCCGGGAGATGGGGCTCGAGACCGGGTGGAACGGAGCGTACGCACTGTATGCGTTGTTGCTCGGTCTGGTGGTGGCTACTCTTACTTTGGCGCTACTTAATGTCTTTCTGGCATTTAGCTTCTTCCACTTCCTTTTCGCTATTAGTCCCGAGAGGCCTCTTTTTGGGGAAGTCGTCGCCTTCATGCTTCTGTTGAGTCTCGCGAAAGCCGTCGGCGAAGAATTTTTCTTTCGCGGCATGCTCCATACGTCGATCAGGGAATCCAGGGGCAAACTGACCGCGACAGTATTGAATGCGCTCGCTTTCGGCGTCCTTTACGTCCCTAATTCCGAGCTGTCAACTGTAAGGCTCCCGTTGGTTCTTTGGTGGGTGGCAATCGTGATCGGGCTCGGCCTGATCTTTACATTGGTCAGAGAAAAGATGAAGTCCATCTGGCCCGCATTTCTCGCTCACCTCTCCTACAATCTCACTGTCAGCGCAATGTTGTTGCTTTACTGAGGCGTTACAACTCCTTTCGAATCTTTTGCCGTCCGTGCCAGAATAAAGCCATGAACGCCTTCTCTCGAATTCTGTTTTCCGTCTTCCTTTTTGCGTGTGTCATCCTCGTCTGCGCGTTTTCGCTCCAAGAAACCGGGACTCCAGATAACCAACTGGTCCTGGTGAGCCAGGAACGTAGTCCGGTGATCACAACTCGATCGCCCGACGCGAAAGGGAACAAGTATGGGTTCGAAGGGGGAAGAGCGGTCAAAGTCGGCTCAACCTACCACCTGTTCACGGCGGAAATGGTGGACGATCCGGTCTGGGTTAAGATGGCCTTCGGCCACTGGACCAGTCCAGACGGTGCCAACTGGAAACGGGTATCGACAATATTGACCTCGAGCGGAGAGTACAACGGGCAAGATCCCAGGGCTTCACTCTGGTCACCCTTGGTAGTCTGCGACGAGAGTCGTGAGCTCTGGAACCTGTTTTACGTTGCCTACCGCTCGCAACCCAACACCGCGGAGCAATTTCTGAACAATTATGACGGGCAGATCTGGCGCGCGGTCTCGACGGTTCCCGGCCCTGAAGGCATAGGCGGCCCTTACCGGGACCTTGGGGTCATCATGAAGCCCGGCCCGGATAGCGGCGCCTGGGAGGGATTGCAGGGAACGGATTCTTTTTTCCCGTATCGAGTCGGTGACAAATGGTTCGCCCTTTTCGGCTCCGCCCGGTCTGAAGTGCTGCCGATCGAGCACTGGTTGGTTGGAATCGCCTCGGCGCCTGACCTGGGCGGCCCATGGGAGCGCCACAACGACCTTAATCCCGCGCCGATCGAAACGAAGTTCATCGAAAACCCGATCGTCACCCGCCTGCCTGACGGTCGTTACATCTGTGTGTACGACCACCAGGAAGCCGACTGTATCGGCTACGCGTTTTCAGACGACGGGATTCACTGGCAACCCGGGAAATCCTTGACTATCCAGCCGGAACCAGGGACCTGGGCCAAGGATGTTCGTACTCCTCTTGGTCTGATTCCCGAGCCGGATGGCACCTACACGGTTTTCTACACCGGATTCGAACAGGAACCGAACTGGGAATCGGTAATGGCACGCGGCAAACCGACCTGGACCTGCGCGATCGGCAAAGCCGTGGTCAGGCTCGCCCCGGTGACTGGCGGACCTCAGACTTAGGCGGGTTTCGAAAGAGGGGGATCAGCGGCCGGATGAAACCCACCGCGGCACGTCGGAGGCGTGCCACATTGCACTCCAGTGGCGATAATGCGGAGAATGAATAGAACGAGGGGATAGGCCGCCTATGCACTTTGATCAGATTCCGCGACCAGTGGATCAGACAGTTGATCATCTCCTGCTGGGAGCGGCGGATCTCGAAAGCGGGATAGAATGGGTCGAAAATCTCACCGGCGTCAGAGCCTTGCCGGGGGGCAGCCATCCGGGTGTTGGAACCAGAAATGCGCTCCTTTCACTCGGGAGACAGCAATACCTGGAGATCATCGCACCGGATCCCGCTCAACCTGCCTTCAATTTCCGCATTGATCTTCGGGCCCTGACGACACCTCGCTTTATCAGTTGGGCTGCGGCGACCGAGGACCTCGAGTTCATCCGCAAACGGGGTTTAGAAGCAGGCTATCGAATCGACGGCCCTGAGGAAGGCACCAGGCAAAGGCCTGACGGGAGATTGCTGCGGTGGGTGATGATAAGCGTCAGGACTCCATTCGATGAGCCGGAAACTGAGGTCATTCCCTTTTTCATCCGGTGGGCCGAGGATTCCATACATCCGTCCGAGGATTCGCCGTGCGGCTGCGAACTCGTCTCCTTGCAGATCGTCCATCCTGATGCGTCAGAAATAGACGCCGCCCTGAAACGACTTGGAATCGAAGTTCCGGTCGAGCGCGGATCCAAAGCCAAGCTCGCCGTCACTCTTCGAACGCCGAAAGGCATCGTCGAATTCAGCAGTTAGCTTTACAGGACCTGGAGCGCAGCGCTTTCCATCCGCGTAATCCGCGTAATCCGTCCTATCCGCGGGGATGGATACCCGCGGATAGCACGGATTGCGCGGATTACGCGGATGAGCAGTGACGACCGGAACACTCGTGCCGATGTCTTCGATGGCACATTCCACTATATTTGATAGAAGGGGCAAAATCGGCGACTACCTTCAATCACCCCTGACGATGAAGGAGAACCATCCCGATGAACTATAGTCAATTACGCCTATCGCTATTTGGATTGTTCCTGACAATGCTGCTGGCTGTAGCTGCTGCCCAGGAACCCGCACCCAAGAAAAAGCCGGACGTCATCTTCGTGCCTACCCCGCACGAAGTTGTGGCGGAAATGTTGCGCCTTGCCGACTTGGACAGTACGGATGTGCTCTACGACCTGGGTTGCGGAGATGGTCGCATCCCGATTGCTGCGGCAAAGCTGTACGGCGCCCGTGCCGTAGGCGTCGATATTGATCCACAGCGCGTTAAGGAAGCGCTCGAGAACGTACAGAAGGAGGGCGTCGCGGACCTTGTCCGCATTGTGGAGGGTGATCTGTTCGAGACCGACCTGCGTGAGGCAACCGCTGTTACACTTTACCTCATGACCGACGTTAACCTGCGGCTCCGGCCCAAGTTGTTGCGGGAACTGAAGCCCGGGACGCCAGTCGTATCACACGCGTTCAGCATGGGTGATTGGGCGCCTGAAGAACAAATCCAGGTACAGGGCCCCGAGCGCCTTCACATTGTCTACAAGTGGCATGTGCCAGCTCACCCCCCAGAAGCGTGGCTCCGGCCACAACCAAACGAACTTTTCCCCGATTTCAGTCCGGTGCTCGATTAGGGGCCGGAGCCCAAGACCCGGGCGATCACGGAAACCTGACAAGGACGCCGCAGACAGGGAAATGGATGAACCGCGCCAGTCCGATTCGCAGTCGCCACATTTTGGTTGCTACCTTAAGTCAGCCTTCTGGATTTGGCAACAACCGTTTTTCAAACGAAGGCCACAGTTTGGCGGGAATGCTTTCTGCGCCTCGGCGGTTCCTTTATTTCGGATTGGGCGGGAACTGCAGTTCGGCTTCGGCGCGCTCCGAAGCCCCCGCCACGGCAAAGACGAGGAAGTACTGGTAAGGGAGAAACGTGTGTTCCTTTTTAAGCTCGAATCCGTTTGCCTGCATTTGCGCGATCAAGTCTTCTTTCGCGATCTTCATCTGAACAGGCGGGCCCACGGGCAGCTCTCGCTTCTGAAAGTCGATCATCACCACCGTTCCGCCCGGCTTGAGCATCTTTTTCATGAGTCTCAGGTACTTGGCCTGGTTCTCGATGTGGTGCCAGGTATTGCAGATGAAGAAGCGGTCGATGGAGTTATCGGCCAAGAGAGGATCGTCCGGCGGGGCGAGAATCGTCCTGACGTTCGTTATACCCCTGTCCCGGATCGCCCGGTTCATGTGGATGATCATGTCCGGGCTGACGTCGACCGCGTAAACCTCGCCGGTTTCGCCGACATGCCGCGCCAGGCGAAAGGCAAAGTACCCCGAGCCGGCACCGATATCCGCAATCTTCTCACCTTCCTTCAGATTCAGCGCCTGGATCACTTCGTGCGGCTTCTGGTACTCGTCCCGCTTGGGATCCTCCAAGAAGGCGATGTAAGCCTCGGAGTTCTGGTGGCGCCGGTGCATCTCGTCGGCGTGCCTGGAATGGTCGTGCCCCTGTCCCCAGACAGCAGTGGCAAAACAGAAGGCCAGGATGAGGATAAGCTTACGTTTCACTGGTTACCTTCCTGTCGCTTGACGGATCGCGATAGTGACCATTATCCCGCTGAAAAACGCGGCACTCAACCGCTCATACCTCGTAAGCCGCTCCGAGGGCGTGGGAGACCTCTCGATTCTGTCAGCACAGACTCATTGTGGTTGGACTCTCCAGAGTCCGACACCAAGCCGCACGCAGGATCAATGGTGCCGGCATTCTTCTGCTGCCATGCCGGACTCGGAGAATCCGGCCTTAGACTTTGGAAAATATATAGAACTGTAAACAGAGTTCGAGTGGCTGAGAGGAAGAGAGCGCTCACATGCGCATGCCGGTCAAGCTCGGAGGCGTGAGCGGGCCGGGAGAGCACGGCGGTTGAGTGCCGTGTTTTGCGGTGTATCGAAACCCCGTGCTCTCCCCGGCCCGCGGTCGAGGGAGTGTCGAAGGCGGTCCGAGCGGTTGAGGCGTGGCGAGGGTTTCGGTACAACGCGCCCACAAGGCGGGCGCGTCACTCAACCACCAGGGTTTCGATACAACTCGCCACAAAACGGCGAGTCACTCAACCGCCGCGCCTCGCCCCAACCTGCCGGTCGCAAGCCTGACCGTTGTGCTCGCAAGCTCGGCTCGTAGCGGCGGTTGCGAGTGTCCGTTGTCCTGTTTTATACACATGTGTATTTTCGCCAAACTCGAGTGCCGGACTCTGGAGAGTCCGGCCACAATAAAAGACGCGGTGCTGCCTCGTACCGTCTTCGCCATCCCCTCGACCGCGCGCGACGCAACCAGCGCCCTAACGACGCGCGACACCTCCGAACTCCAACTGACTCCGCTTCAGTTTGATGCTGTGCACGATCTCGCCGTCAATATTCACTATCTGGTAAATCACTTCAGGATTGGGCAACGTGGTGTCAAACGACAACAAACCAAACGAGCACTTTTCGTTATAGGCAAACAGGGCGCCAGGCATCACCTCGTGGGTATGAATGTTAGTCAGTCGCGAGCTCATGAAATCGTAAAGCGGATAGCCATTCGGCCGATCGAGCCGCCAGGCGTCCGAGCGGTGCCGGTCGCCTGACAGCAGAAAAACACCATCGATCCGGTGTTTCTCGATGAACGAAAATATCTCCTCTCTTTCCTCCGGAAAGCCTTCCCAGATGTCTTTGGCCCCCGGCTTGGCCCCCGGAGCCCAGGCGACGGAGCTCACGATCACCTTAAAGGTCGCCTTCGATTTCTTCAGCTGGTCAAAGAGCCAGGCCTTTTGTACAGGGCCCAGCATGGTACGTGGCTTTTGGAAGGGATTAGTACGATAAAACCGGCAATCCAGCATGATAAAATCGACATCCGCGCAGGCAAAGCTAAACCAGCACCCCGGCCACTTTTCGTCGCCGTAACCCGGGTTATTCCAGTTATTGCGGAAATGGTCCAGCATCGGCTTTTTCCAAGCCGGTTTGTCCAGGTAAGGTCCCATCCAGATGTCGTCGATGCCGCAGTCATGGTCATCCCAAATGGCGTAAACCGGTACTCTGCTCGTCAGATCGCGGAATTCCGGGCGTGACTGCCGGCAATAGTAGCTGTAGTCATGGAATGGTCCCGGCATTTCGGGCATGTCGATGTAGATGTTGTCTCCCAGAAGTAGAAACGCGTCGGGTTTGTAGGACAGGATGGTCGTCCACATTCGCTCGTATACCGGAGTGTAGCCGGCGCATCCACCGAAACCAACGCGAAAAGCTGCGTGACGACCACTTCCCGGAAACGTTCGGAAAGACGGAAGTTCCGAAGACGGGTAGGCCGATTGCCCCTCTATCAGGACATCGTAATCGTAACTGGTGCCCGGCTTGAGACCGTCTACTTTCAGCATCGCCGTGTAGTCCCTCTTCGGATCGGTCTTCGCTCGAGCCTCTATCGTCTTCTTCTCGGCATCGAAAAGCCGAACTACGACAGGGAACTCTTCACTGGTGCGAACCCAAAATGCGGCACTTCGGTCAGTGACACAACCCAGCATAGGCCCATGAGTGAGCCTCACCGGATGTTCCGCCGCCATCTCCCGGAAGGCAGGCGTTTCTACTAACGGGCGCAACAGACTGCGAGGACCGGCCAGGAATCGGCCAAACGGCAGGCCGTAGGCCAGCGCCTGTCGAGCCGCCTCCAACGCCTTGTCAAGCTTCCCCATTTGCGTTCGGGCCACCGCCAGCATGAAATACGTCTCCGGATCGCGGGAATCCTGGGCGAGGCGTCTCTCACACATCTCGACCGCTTTTTCCGGCCGACCCTCCAAGATTTCGAGCAGCTGACGTTGACCTCGCCACTTATAGTCCTTGTCAGCGGATGCTTCCGTGAAAAAGCGCCGGTTCCAGGGATTTTCACTGCCGTAGTAAGCAAAGCCGGAATCATCGATAAAGGCATCTTCGGGTGCATAGTGCCCGTACTCGTTGCTCTGCTGACCGCCGGTCGATAAAGACGCCAGCGCCAAGATGACCACCGTGACGGTTAATCGCACGTTATTCATTGAAGACCCTCACATCATCGAGGAGATATCGGCAAACCGGTGCTTTGACATCCGCGCCGGGCAGATCTTCAGACTCAAGTCCCGCCGGATTCGGCATGCCGGCTTCCGCGATTTCGGGAGGAACAAATCCGCGGTAAGGGCCGGTCCGAAACACGATTCTCTCCACCGACTCAGTTGCCTCGGCGAACGGAATGCCATTGGCAATCGGGGCCCCATCCAGGAGCACGTCGTAGCGCTGCGACCCACAATCGACTTTCAGCTCGACCGAATACCACCTGCCGGTTTGAATCCGGGCCGGCGGAACACCGACGTGCTTGTGGTCCATTCCCAGCCAGTCTTTGTCGATCCGCAGGCGCAACGGCCTGGTCCCTTGCTGATCCTGCACTTCCACTTCCAGGGCGTGCCCCTGGGCGATTTCAACAGCATTGAAACGAAACCGGATGGCCGTCTTTCGGCTCTTGGGGAAGATGCGTTCGGCAAGCGCGTAATCGTAAGGTTCCTCGTCAAGCAATTGCAGGCATCGGTTGTCTCTCCCTTTCTCCGACACCAGCTCGACCGGCGCCCATTTCAAGCTGTAGAGATTCCACGAATCGAGGGCCGCCACACCCTGCTCGAAAGTGTCATTCACCGGCATCGTCACCACCCCGGTGATGGGAACCCGCATTCTGGCCACCCAGATATCTTCTTTGTTCACGCTGTAAGTGACCCACATATCGTCGCCGGGAGGATTGCCGTTACCCTCGACGATCCCTCGATAGTACTGGGGGCCTGTATTCTTGTGGATGCCCTGGTAGCGTTTAGGGGGGACCTCGCCCCTCACGCAGAGCATGTCATCGAAAATATGGCCGTCCGACCCGGTGATCACGATCATGGGGAAGCGATTCCGGCGTGTCGCCGAATGGTTGTGAACCAGGGCGTAGCGGCCGTCGTCAGTGCGCTGCGCCCAGACTTTCGCGCCACAGGTCCATAGCGTTTTGCTCAGAGCTATCTTCGTCCACGACTTCCCGTTGTCCGGACTAAGCGCCGAATACTGATTCTTCCATAGGCCCACAACCATGCCGTCAGGCCTGTGGTAGTAGCAGAATGCCTTCCCCGCTCCTTTGGAAGTGGTCACGCTGGCCGAAAAGTAAGCGGCGTTTTCGACGTCACCCGGATCAATGACGAAGAAACCGTCTTGGCCCCGATCCTCCTCCCACCACTGCAAGGTGATGAGCTTGTCGGCCAGCAAGGCTTCACAGGCTTCCACAAAACCTTTATCCGGGCTGGTCTTATAGTAAGGATAGGCGGTGTTCGACTCATTGAAGCCGGCGTGCCGGTTATAGCGAATAAAGTAAATCGGACCGAAGCTTCCGTCTTCCCTGATTTCACGAACGACCCGGCCTAGTCCGTTGCCGGCGTTTGGGGAATTGCGGGGAGTCGCACAGTAGCCGTAAAAAGCAAGGGTTAAGAAACGGCCGTTAGGTGCGACATAAAACCCCATCCGTTGGTGCATAACCGCTTTTGTTCCGGCCGGGATCACTCCCTCTTCCGTTTTGATCTCCGGCAGATCGTACTCGGGGAAGACCACTACCGGGGGAGTCCAGTTCCGCCCGTCTTCAGACGTAGCCAGCAGGGTTCTTCCCGGAGGCGTGTGCTCCTGGACCAGGTTGCTGAGATACTGGACGTAGAACTTGCCCTTCCAGTACGCGATAAATGGCTGATGATTGTAAGTCCATCCTATCTTGCCGCCTTCATCCGGATGTTTGCGATTGGCTCGCAGAACCTGGTAATGGTGAACACCGACCATATGCGGCAGTCGGCCATCGTAGAAGTATTTGTCCGGCTGCCGACTTCCCACATACTTGACCGGCTCCTCCGCTTCAGAAATGGCCGACAGGTTGTCGTGAGATGACGCAATTCGAACGCCCGTGAACAGCACTACCACCAGAAGCGTGAAGCAAAGAAGGGTTGACTGAAAAAGTCGTTTCATCGTGACTAAACTCCAAAAAGCCTGCAGGCGTTGCGGAAGAGGATTTTTGACATTGCCTCGCTCGGCAGCTCGAGGGTCGTGAGAGTAGAGAGAATCAGCCCGGGATCGACCCACGGGTGGTCGCTCGCGAAGAGCAGCCGGTCCGGACCAATCAGCTCATAAGCGAATCGGATGGCCGCCGGGAGCGGCGACACAATATCGAGGTAGACCTGCCTGAGATACTCGCTTGGCAGCCGTTTCAACCCCCGGGGACCGCGCTTGAGGACCGTAACCTGATGATCCAGGCGGCCGATGATATAAGGCAGGGTTCCCCCCAAGTGCGGACACACCAGTTTCAGCGAGCGATACTCGTCGAGAATACCGGACATTATGATGCGCGTCAGCGCGATGGTGTCCTCGAACATGTTGCCGAGGGAACTGGTCATTTCGTAGCCCTTCACGACGTCAGTGGTGACAGGCTTGGCGGGATGAAGCACGACCGGCAGGCCCAGATCAACCGCGCGGGCAAAAAGCGGCCTGAACTCCGGCTCGTCCGGAAAGCGGCCGGCCAGGTTCGTATACAGCAGGATACCTTTCATCTTCAGCTGCTTGACACAGCGATCCAGTTCCTTGAGCGACGCTTCCAGATCCTGGAGCGGGAGCACGCAGAGCCCGAAGAACCGATCCGGGTGGTTTTCAACAACTTCGGCAATGAAATCGTTACAAATCCGGGCAACGCGGCTGCCCTCAGTTCCGAACCACTCCGGGCCGGGATCGTTGATGCTCAGCGCAGTCTTCGCAATACCCGCCCGGTCCATGTCGGCCAGCTTCGCCTCTACATCGCAATGCTTTGGAAAGACCCGGCGATGCCAGTCGCCCATCCGCACATAACGGTCTCCGCCCCGCCGGTAGACCACGGGATCCTCAGTTCGCTTCTCCATCAGGTCGAGGACCTCGGGGACGTACAGGTGGCTCTGGCAGTCGATCACCGGGGTTGCGGATCCGTTCTCGTTAACCGGAAAAGTCTGCCTGGGAAAAGACATCGCGGTTGCCGCTCCGGCCGCAGTTGTTAAGAAACGCCTTCTTGTCTGTCCCATAATCCCCGCCGCCTCGTTGCTCAGCGCCTCCCTTCGTTCAGTAGGCGAAGAAAGGACTGATACGCCCCGGTAAGATCCACATCCTCAGGACGATCGGACGAATGAATGAGAACGCCGTAGCGTAGGGTGAGTCGGTCTCCCTTATTAACAATCACTTCGCTCTTTGGTCCCGCTTTCATGGCCTCACGGCCGAACGGGTTAGCGGCTATAAGACCGTAATCACGTGCGTGATACCAGCTTTTGCGGAAATTGTCGGGTGCCGGCATGATCGTCATTCCAATCCATTTCCCGTCCAACATTCCGCTGTAGTCAATCCAGTCGGCCTGCTTGCCCCAGATATCCCGGGCACCCCGCCGTCCTGTCGAATCGGTAATCACCCCGTCGAACTGTTCAGCCAGCCTGGTTTGTACACGAATACCAAGCCCGAATTCCTCCTGATCTCCAAAAACGATTTTCTCGGTGTCGCCGTACGGGGCAAAAGTGCTTTCCCAGATTAGTAGATAAGACTCGTGGAGAGATACGATGCGGTAGACTGCTTCCTCACTGGCGATCCTTTCGGTGCCCTCCTTGTTCCAGTAGTAGTTGCGCACGGCGAATCGACCCTCCCCTTCTCCCCCTTCCGGCGGCTGAATAAACATTTCGTGTTCCACTTTGGCTTTCAGCCGCCAATAGTCGTTGCCGTTCAGGTCGCCGAAGGACATCCAGATTCCGGGGTGCATGGTGGAGTGGTCCTGCAGATCTTCCGGCCCGGGCGGGCGATTGCGAGTAACCTGTATCCCGGCCGGGGTCTTTACATGTGCGAAATGGGGGCGGGTGATGTCTTCGGAAAAGTAGATATAATCGGCAAACGGCTGACCGCCGACAAGAATGTGCAGAACGTTTGGGTCATGTTTGAAGGTGACAGCCGGCGGACGGGGTGCGGCCTCGTCGACGGCACAAGCCGAAAGAGCAAGGCCGAGGGTGAACACCAGGGCGATCAAACCTGCGCGAACATCTTGCATGGCTCAAAGATCCTTTCCTGCGGGTGCGAGTCATCCTTTGTAAACCAGTTCGTAACCTTCGCGATACTCCCGGCCAAGCAGCCGGTTGGCCAATTCCTGCTTGTCACCGGCAGTAGTGATCCTCTCCGTGTTGGGGTCGTAAGTAAGCTTGATGTTGCCGCAGCGGTAACTGATGTTTCCGAGATGGGTGATGTTTGTGGAGACGGCGCCTTTGTCGATCGGGCTATTCAGCA
>Ga0116190_1002138_pt1 | contig 16062 bp, 11 predicted proteins | sample AD_JPNTR4_MetaG_FD_89808 | JGI IMG/M metagenome (GOLD analysis project Ga0116190, IMG submission 89808) | Active sludge microbial communities of municipal wastewater-treating anaerobic digesters from Japan - AD_JPNTR4_MetaG | ecosystem: Engineered > Bioreactor > Anaerobic > Digestate | place...
AACGCCTAAAACTTCGTAATAATCTCTTTTTGTTGCCATGAATTTATTCTCCTACTACTACTTGAGCAAATCGTATTACTTTGTCGTGTAATTGATATCCTTTTTTAATAACATCAATTACTTTACCTTTCATTTCTTCTGTTGGTGCCGGAAATTTTGTAATAGCTTCATGCTTATCCGTATCAAATAATTGATCTTGCGCTTCTATCTCAATAACACCTTGTTGTTTAAGATATTGCTGAAATTTATTAATAATAATAATCACACCTTCTTTTACAGCATCTATGTCTTGAGCTGTTTGAATTGACTTATGTGCCAACTCTAAATCATCTATAACCGGCAATAAATCAAGAATTGTTTTTTCTCCACCTGTTTTTATTAAATCTGCTTTTTCCTTTAACGTACGGCGTCTGAAATTATCAAATTCTGCATGTAATCGAATATGTTTATCTTGTAATTCGGCAAGTTGTTTTTCCAAAGAATTTGATTCAGTATCAATCGCTGTAGATGATTCAGAATTTTGCTCGGTAGTATTTTCTGTTGATTGTTCAGTTTGAACATCAACATTGCTTTCAATCTCTTGATTTACTGCTTGATCTTGCTGTTCGTCTTCAGTATGTTTTTTTTTCTTTACCATTTTTCAATAATTTTTTCGTGGATTTTTCAAAAAATTTGCCACACGACATTTTTGCCAAACTGACACTTTTTACAAACACACTCTCTGTTAGTTTGTCATTTTGGGAAGGCAAAAATACAATAATTACTGAGAATAGTATCACAACTACAACAACAACTTATACTACATATACAAAATACAATAAGAATTAATTTTTAACAACACATAATTTTTTTGATTGGGCTTTATTATACACAGTTATAAAATAAATTCCTGATTTGTACTGTGACATATTAATACTACTAACAGAATTAGGAGAAATATTTGAATATACACCTTTTACTTGATTGGTAGCATCTTTTATAATTACGTGTACGGTTTGATTTGATTGTATTTGTAAGGTATGAATAACCGGATTGGGAAATGCTGTTACTTTAAGTTCCGAAATAAATTCATTATTTACTCCATACATAACGGGTGTTTTATTTTCATTTTCATCTTCCGATCCACAACTATTTTCTATACACTGTATAGGCAACAGATTTTTTTTAACGGTATATGTTTCATAACTTTCCAAAACCGAAGATGATACTATAAAGGGAGAATCAAAATGATTTTGTTTCTGAAATTCTACTGTAACTATTGTTCCTTTACCATTAAATGTTTGCAGAGCTCCTTTCCCATTTAAAAACACACTAATATTCATTGTATTGTTACCAACAGTAACCATATATGAAATAAACCGTGCATCAATAAGTGAATTATTAAATAAAACGGTACCGGTTGGAATTGCCACCTGAGCATCAAAAGTAAGTTCTATATCAAACCCCAAACATTGCTCTACAGATTGGGTAATTTCTACAGGCACATCAAACCAATTGTTATTTGAACACACATCTACAGTTATAACAGTTGCAGGTGATGATGGTGGTGTTTGATGTAGAGAATTTGCCTGAACTACAATGACTAATAAACTCAAAGTTATACTTATACAACTTACACGAGCTAATCCTGAATTAAGTAATAGTGTTTTCATAGCTTAGTCGTCAGTGTTTACCGTGCTGACTCCGCACTTCAAGAAATTTGCACTCCAAACAATAATGTATATCGCATTTATTGACTTGTACGAATCCGGAATTTTAGTTGTTTTTAATTTTATGTTAAGTTTTTTAAATAATTGTTAAATTTAATATTACAAAAAGTTTCAAAAATGCACTAAAAAATGATACCAGCAAGCGTTGATTTATATCACCTATTCAATATAATATTTTACTTGCAAAGGAGTTATAACTATTGTATATTTATGTTAAATTATTATTAACAAAAAAACATGTTAGAATACGCGTATGTAATTTTACAGAAATTAAGTTTTGACAAAGAACTCTTTAGAAAGGAGTTAAAAAAATGTATTTCATACCTCAACACAGATGAGACAAAGCAATTAGAACATTGGGTTCAAAAAAATTACACCCACGAATATGATGAATTGCACTCATGTTTTTCAATATAACACAGAGGTATATACATTTGAAGGTGTTCCGGTAACACCAATGCTTGGGGCAAAAAGAGGTTTACAATAGTGTAGCCTCTTTTTTTTTTATATTTTTACAGAAAAAAGAATATGATATATACTTTAGGCGAAACTGTATTTGATATTGTATTCAGGAATATGAATCCTATAACTGCAAAAGTAGGAGGTTCTGCCCTAAATACTGCTGTAAGTTTAGCTCATTTAGGAGCTTCGGTATCATTTGTATCTGAAATGGGAACCGATACTGTAGGAAAACATTGTAAAGAATTTTTAAAACAACAAGGTGTAAACACATCATATATTTCTACACATTCAACACATCCTACTTCATTAGCATTAGCTTTTTTAAATCAAACAAACGATGCTCAATATCAATTTTACAAACAATTACCAAAGCTATTCAATTGTAAACCTTTACAAATAACACATAAAGATATTGTACTATTTTCTTCATCATTTGCTATAAGTGAACGAACACGCGAATCATTATTACAAATACTATATACTGCACAATTACAAAAGTCACTGATAGTATATGATCCAAATATCCGGTCACAGGTTCATGCTCGATCTACTGAGATGAATTATATAGAAGAAAACTTTTCAAAATGTCATATTGTAAGAGCATCAGACGAAGATTGTGCTGCAATATTTGGACATACAAACACAGTACGTATTTATAAAGCATTACAATCAAAAGGGGTACAAATATGTATAATTACAAAAAACAGTAAAACAGTTGAATTATTTACCCCCACATTTGTAAGTGAATTTGATGTTCCCGAAATAATACCTGTAAGCACCATAGGAGCCGGCGATACGTTCAATGCCGGAATTATTTATGCCTTATACAAATACGGTATTACTTACGACACACTAAACTCTACACCATTATCTTTTTGGAATTCTGCTATACACTTTGCAATAGCATGTGCCACAACAGTATGTATGAGTTTAGATAATTATATTGACAAACAAAACACCCGCAAATTACTGTCAATCATAGAACATTAGGTAAAGAACTTACAATAAATCTATAATACAGCTTTTAAAATAATCATAAAAAAGTATGAGTATAATTTAGCATTTAGCTATATGAAAAGCCGAAATACTTAATTATATTTGTTACGATATAAAAACATTTAAAAATCATAAAATTGTAATCATATGAAAATAACAGTAGTTGGGGCAGGAAACGTAGGAGCAACATGTGCAAATGTGATGGCTCAAAAAGAATTAGCAAGTGAAATAGTGTTACTTGACATCAAAGAAGGTTTTGCAGAAGGTAAAGCAATGGATATAATGCAAACAGCAGCATTATTAAATTTTGACACTCGTGTAATAGGTGTAACAAACGATTACAGTAAAACTGCAGGTTCTGATGTAGTAGTAGTAACTTCCGGAATTCCTCGTAAACCGGGTATGACACGCGAAGATTTAATTGGTACTAATGCAGGAATCGTAAATGATGTAGCACAAAGCATTTTAAAATATTCACCAAATGCTATTATAGTGGTTATAAGCAACCCTATGGATACCATGACTTACCTTACGTTGAAAAAAACCGGATTGCCTAAAAATCGTGTAATAGGAATGGGTGGAATTCTTGATAGTTCACGTTTTAAATATTACTTAAGTGAAGCCTTAGGAGCACAAGCTACTGATATAGAAGGTACTGTAATAGGTGGACATGGCGATACTACTATGATTCCTTTAACTCGTTTAGCTACATACAATGGGGTTCCTGTAAGTTCAATATTAAGTGCCGAAGCATTACAAAAAGTTGCAGCCGACACTATGGTTGGTGGAGCTACTTGCACCAAATTATTAGGAACATCGGCATGGATTGCTCCGGGAGCTGCAGGCGCCGCTTTAGTTGAATCTATCGTTCGCGACCAAAAGAAAATATTCCCATGTTGTGTTGCTCTTGATGGTGAGTACGGACAAAAAGATATTTGTATAGGTGTGCCTGTAATTATTGGCAAAGATGGTTTTGAAAAAATAGTAGATTACAAACTTACTGCCGATGAACAAGCTGCTTTTGCTAAAAGTGCTGATGCAGTTCGCAATATGAATGATGTATTAAAAGAACTAAATATTTTATAATTTCATCATATATATTTTAAAATACAAAGGCTGCCTTACGATAAGGCAGCCTTTTTTTTATTCTATTAAAAATATTTGTATAATAACCTATTTACAATTTAACTATACTCTGCGCTACTTGTTTAGAATCAAAATTAACAACTACAGAATACACTCCTTGCGGTAAAGATTGCACTATTAGTTCTACATTCTTACCTTCAATTACGTTTTTTTTCAACACCAATACTCCTTGTGAATTATACATTGTAACACTTGTAATTACATGTTCCGAATTAATCGTTATTACATTGTTGCATGGATTAGGAAATATTTGAATTTTTATTAGTTCTTTATGAGCAATCGATGATTTATCTTCAATCACAAATATTTTATTCAATCGTTGAATATTTCCACTTTCATCAGTTATTACAAAACGAACAACCGTTTGACCAAGCATTAATTGATTTGCAGCAAATGAAATTGAATATGTATTTTCTCCAACATACTGCATTGGCAAAACCTGAATTCCTTGAGTTGTTACAAATTCACCAACAACAGATGAAATAGAAGAATCATCGGTAACATGAATACTAAATGTAGTTAATGAATTGGTTTGTTGAATGCTGGTATGTTCTACTGTAATTCCACTCACTATTGTTACTCCAACATGATGTAAATATATATTACCTGCATTATCTACAATAGTAATATAAATTCGTTTATACCCCAATTCAATTCCTGCCGGTATAGTATAATTTCCCAAATACGTGTTTGGTAACGAACTTTGCGTTGCGCTTATTTTTGAGCCATGCAATTCCGAAAAATCAAATTCAACCGATGCTATTCCATTATTTCCGGTAGCAACTACGGTACACATTAGTTGTTGTTGTAAGGTGTTTGTAAACACTGTAATAGGGAGTTGCACATCTACCGAAATTGGTAATACGCTTAATTCTATAGCACCTGCATCGGGAATTGCTTTAAACATAATAGTATCGTTAAATATCGAATCGATAGGAATAAACTGTCCATTTTGTTTAATACTATTATATGATACACCATTCATAGGCAAAGTTATGCTTAATGGCAATTTATACAATTGATTATTCGACAAAGTATCGTTCAATTCTATAATCCACGTACCGGAGTGTGGTGCTTGTATTTGTGTAATACTTGCACATTTAGCTTGACGATGATATGTTATAATATCAGAATATGTTCCTACCCATACTTTACGAGCAAATGCCTGAATTGTATCTAATTGATACTGAAATTCTTTTTCGGGAACAGCAGCATAATTATTATCAATTACAGTTGGACTATTCACACTATGATATAAAAAGGTAAGCATACCTCCCCCATTTACCACATTATATACCTCGCGTCCAAACTGTTGAATTGTGGTATTTGTTCCTAAAGAATATACTTTGGTATTGTAATAATCTTGTTCGTTTGACACAAAATTATATGAATAGTTTGAAATACCCCATACACCGCGAGCAGCTATATAATTCATAGATTTTAAATATGCTATAATATCAGAATTAAATGTACCAAATGGATATGCCAAAGTGCGAACCTTTTGATTTGTAATACGAGAATTTATTACACTATCAGGAAATCGTATTTCAGAATCTAATGCTTCTAAAGAAATTTTTGTAAGATCGGGGTGTGATTTGGTATGATTTGCAATTTCGTTACCATAATTAGCCTCTTCTTGAATTTGTGTCCAATTTGAAACAGAATTAGTAAATACATTAAATGTGCTTACCATTCCACGTTTTTTGAGTTCAGGGACAACTATAGCAGGATGTCCGGGAGACCAATCGTCAAATGTTAGAGCAATAGCAGCACATTTATTATCACGCCATTTACACACTTCACCTACTGATATTTGATTATTTGATAGTATTATATTGTCATGATATTTACATCCTGCACTATCACGTACCACAACATACTCACCTATAGCGCCAACAGTATCTGTTATAGTAATACTTACACCATTTTCACCGGATAGTAATTCACCATTTTTGTACCAAGAATATGTAACATTATCTAACAATTCTGAATTTGATGAAATTGTAATAGGAGTTTGTTCATAGAAAAGATTTATATCGGGACCTACATGTACTGATGCACTACAATCATTCCATGTAATAGTAGTATTAATAAAATTCGTAAGTTTTGTAGCCATTTGTTCATGTGTTTTTTTAGTTGGATGCCAATCTTCTCCATAAGGTGACAATTGAGGATCGAGCATAAGGTAATACACTTTAGAGTCACCTTGAGAATTAAAATATTGTGCTACCGACGACACATAATTCTGTATACGAGTCCAATGTTTTCCACCTACCGGATAATAGTCACTCATCATAGTTCCCACACAACAAATAAATGAAGCATTAGGATAATATGACCGAAGTTTTTGAATAAATGCTATATATGTTTGTACAAATTGTGTTGAATCTACTTTGTATGTTGCCGACGAAACTTCGGCAGCAAAATCATTGGTGCCTAGATTTATAACAACTACATCGGGAATATAATCATAATGATTCCACACCGGAGAAGGACTATCAGCTATTATATTATCGTAAATGAGAGGCAATGTACCTGTTTTAGACCCGGTGTTGTTTTGCATTAACCCCCTACCAGAATATGCTACACACGAATACTGGGCTTGAACTTTACGTGCAGTAACAGCACCCCATGCCATATAATTATTTTCGTTGGCAGAGGTAAAATGATATTTATCAGGAGTAGTAGTTGATATTTCATTACCATATCCACAGGTAATAGAATTACCAATAAACTCAATTTTTCTTTTAGGTAGTGGAGCCGGTTCTATAATAGTTGTTCCTTTAGGTAATGTAAAACCCATAAAATCAACCTTTCCAACATTTGATTCGGTACGTTTAAACACCTCAACAGTATGATTACCTTTAGGTAAGTTTGAAGCAAGTACATATTCGGTCTGATTTTTTGAAAGTTGTAATACCGTTGGCTCGCCACCATCTATTATTACTGCAAAATAATTGGTAGTAGTAGCTGTTCCCAATCCATATTCTTTAAGTAAAATTGAAATACCGGTACCACTAAAAGCAGTTTTAATACTAACACCGGGAAATGCAAAGGAATACTTTAGCGGATTTGATGTATCAACCCTACCTGTAACTTGCACATAATTATGCGACGGACGAATAAGTGTTTGTGAAATTCCGAATAACGAAATGCAACAAAAAATTCCTGTAACAAAAAATACGTGTATAACTTTCATAGTATGCCAATTTTTTAAAGTTTATAACAAAGGTAATTGAAAGTTTATACAATAGCTTAACAAAAATTCCCTAAAGACTTAACATTTTATGTAAATCAATATATTATAGGGATTCTCTATATGTTCCTGGTGAACAATTCATACGTTCTTTAAACACTCTATTAAAATGTTGAACATTATTATATCCCACTGCAAATGCAATTTCTGATATACTAAGTTTCGATTCTTGTAACAAATGCAAAGCTTCTTCAATACGAATTTTATTCACATATTGCTTGAAATTTACATGTACATGATGCTTTAAAATTTCCGAAATTTGATCTTCATGTATACCTATAGATTTAGCTACATGTGAAAGTTTTAAATCAGGATTTGAATACTCCTTTGCTATATAGGTTACTATTCTATTAAAATCATTATTTGATTTTTCAGGGATTGTAATATGTTCAATAGGTAAAAACAATCGACTAATAGATTGTTTTTTGAATCGCCATACTATAAGAAGTATAAAATAATACAAAACAGATACATATAAAAAAATTACCAATAACGGTTGAACAGAATACGATAAAGTAAACTTACGTATAGTAAATTGAAATGGAGTATTAAGAGGTATAGTACTTTCGGTATACAACCACATATATTTAGTTTGGGTAAGATTATGAGATGGAACATTATTTACAATACGAGGATTCATTGCATACCACCATTCGGGTATTTCATTTATATCTTTTGTTTTACATTCAAACGTATTCACCCCTTTGTGAATAGTAAATGTTTTTACATACAATGCATATGTTAATGTATTGATAGAATCACTGTATGATGGTATAAATTGATTATAGCGAACCGATAGACGCATATCATTCTTAGTTTCAATTATAATATGCACGATATAATCAGAAATATCAAATAATTCTGCATCGGCACGTTCTATTTGCACACCTGCAAAAGGGAACTCATATCCTTTTTTGAGCTCAAAAAACACATCAATTGCATTATTTTTATGAGTTACCGATGACGTAGAAGTACCATTTACTAAAGAGTCACTAAAAGCATGAATTACATATTCATGAGAATTCAGCAAGTCAATAGTTGGTTTACGAATAAAAATCCAAACAATAAAAAAACAAAAAAAAGGTAAGAGAATAACCGCAATAAACTTATAATTCAAAAACAATTTCATGATACACCAAAACTGTTATAAATATTTACTGAGCATATCTATCAAATCCTTCCGTTTATAAGGTTTCTCAATATAATTTTCGCATCCTACTTTAATACAATTCAATTTTGAATCATAATTAGCATATGCTGTTTGAGCGATTATAGGAATATCTTTATCAATTTTTTTAATTTCTTGTGTTGCAGTATACCCATTCATTATAGGCATTTGTATATCCATAAGAATAACATCAATATCTCTTTGATTTTGTTTAAACATTTCTACACCTTCTTCACCATTTTGAGCCCACAAAATCTGAATATTAGTTTTTGCTAACACCTCACGTACAAGGTCATAGTTATTTTCTTCGTCTTCAACAAGCAACAAGGTTTTTTGCGACCAATCAATAGTTTCAACAAGCTTTTCGGTTACTTGTTGTTCTGCTTTTTTGAATCCTTTCATTTTTTCAACAGGCAACGTAAATCGTATAATAGTTCCCTTTTCAAGTTCAGATTCAGCCCACATTCTACCACCTAACAACTCCACGATTTTTTTTGAAACTGTTAACCCGAGACCTCCCATAAACTCAGAGTCTTCTGATTGCATATCTGTATTGAATAACAAATCTAATTTTTCAGCCGGAATACCTTCGCCTGTATCTTTTACAAAAAATACTAATTCTATATTATTTTCTGCTTTTACATTTTCAATTATTTCATAACCAAATTCGACAGAACCTGAATGAGTAAACTTTATAGCATTACCCAACAAATTCATCATTACCTGTCTGAACCTGAATGTATCAGTATAAAATGAAAAATTCTCTTCTAACGACGGCACATTCATGGTAAGTTGAATATGCTTTTTACCGATATACTGTTTACTTTCGGTAAACGAATCGAGTAATTCTTGCAACACAGTATTTACATAACACTGTGAATAATTGAAATGTATTTTACCGGCCTCTATTTTTGAAATATCAATAAAATTTTCAATCATGTGCAATGCAAACGAACCACTTTCTTGATTTGACTCTAAAAATGCTTGTTTTTCATCAAGAGAAACATCTTCACGTTTCAGTAAATCGGCAAATACATGCAATGCTTGTTTTACAGTATTAATATTTTGTGTTTCAGAAAAATCTCCTTCTATTTTTTCTAATTTTTTTGCACGTTTTTTTAAGGCATTATTTCTTTGTTCCAATTCTTTTTTCTCAGAAATATCAACTAAAACAGCTTCTAAAGCTATTGGTTGCTGTTTGGCATCGCGTATTATGGTACTATATTGGGCAACCCATTTTTCTTTTCCGCTTTTGGTAATAATTTTATATTCCATTACAGGAGGAACTTTGCCCTCAATCATATATTTCCTGAATTTTTTAAAATCATCTTTACCTTCAGAAATTATAAGTTTTCTAAACATCATACTATCAGAGTAGAATTCTTGAGGCGTATAGCCTGTAAACGATTCTACGGCAGGACTTACATAATCAAACATTTCTGAAGGAAGAATAATTCTAAATACCATTTCTCGAGTATTGTTTTCGAGTAAATGAAAGTTTTTTTCAACAAGTTCTTTTAATTCAGATACTGCTTGCGTTTGTTTTTTAGACTCCTCTATTTCTATATCTTTTTGTTGAATTGCAAGTTCATATGTCTGCTTTTGGGTTTCAATATCTTGTTCTAACTTCGATTGAATTTCTTGTTGTATTAAAAAGTCTGCATCTTGTTGTCTAATTCTCTCTTCTTGTTCTTGTATTCGTTCTATTTTATTTTGTATTTCACTCATTCGCTGCTCTACTTGTTGTTGCAATGAATTTCTCATAGAAATAATAGATTGAACTCTAACTATATATATAATATAAATTAATCCTATAAGTAATAAAACCAACGAAACATAAAAAAACCAATATTCCCAAAATGCTTTTTGAATATGAATATGAACTACTAATTCATCATGAGAAGAAGAATCTTGATATTTCTTCTTTATTCGCAGCACATAATCACCTCCGGAAAGTTTTGTAAAATTCACAAAATTGGCATCATGCAACAGTGCCCAGTCATCCATATAATTTTCAAGTATATACTCATACTCATTATTATTCTGAATATTCCATTCGAAGTCTGAAAAATATATTGCAATATTATCTTCCTTACCAGATAAGTATATATGATATTGATTGTCAATATATTCTACCTTTGTTTTTGTGTCGGCAGAAAAAATTGATTTACCTTGTAATAAAACATCAGATAATTGAATTGTTTGTGTCTTTTGAAGAGGAACTAATGATTTTGGTATTACAGTAAGTATTGCTTTTTCTGCTCCTATATACCACATATTAGAATCTACTATAAAAGCCTCGCGTGTAATTTCACCTACATTTGATGTTGCAAATTCTTGTATACTATGAGTTTGCAAATTCATAGAAAACAACGAATATTCTGATACTATCCACAGAATACTATCTTGCATATACAGAGATTGAATTTGTTTCTTGTGTAAATAATGATTCAATTCAAATACATGCAAAGAATCTTGTTTTGAATTATATACACTTAATCCTTGTTTTGTTGCAATCCATATATTACCTTTTGTATCTTGGGCAAATGTGGTTATAAAATTATTTTTTAAACCTTTATGATTTTGAACTGTATATCGTGTAACGAATCCATTTGAATGTATTTTTGAAATACCGTAATATGAACCAATCCACATATTTTTTGATGCATCTTCAAAAAAACATGTTACACCATTACAACTCAATGCCTCAGGAGAATTTTCAGGCATAGACGTATAATGTTTTATTATCTTTTTCTTTTGTATATCAAATACATACACACCGTGTTCATAGGTTCCTATCCATACTTTTTGTTGCGTATCACAATAAATATTTGAAAAATTACTTGCCGGAATTTGCTTTAACTCATCTATATATACTAACGAATTTGTTGCTATATCTATAGCAAATATACCTTTGTTATAGGTTGCAATCCATATTCTTTTTCCATCAGAACTAATTGATGTTACAACATTATCAAATTCATATCCTTTATATCCTGTTTCATAATTTACCTGCTGTAACTGTTTATTTTTTGTATTATATATAAACATACCATTTCCATCGGTACCTATATAAAGTATATTTGCCTGCTTGTATATAGTTAATATTTTTTGTTCATATACTTGTTGAGGTAATTGCAATAGTCCAAATATTTGATATTGATTCAAAGCAACACTAACCCCACCATATGAATGAGCAAACCACATATTTTGAAATGAATCTTTAAAAACCTTTTCTACATGTTGGTTTATGATTTCGGAATTATATGAAAGCTCCTCAATTTTTTTTGCAGAAATTAATACTCTAAACACACCCGAACCTCTAGTTCCAATTATTAATTCATCACTTGAAATTTGTTCAATTGATGAAATATTTTTTTCTGAATTTGATACTTTTTGATTAGGAAATTGAATAGTTGATATACAGTTGTTATTTTTGTAAAAATAGAGATTGCCATACACATCGGCAACAGCCAATATATTATTTATCAACATTTTAACACACGAAATTGAATGTGGCAGTGTATCTATTATTATTACTCTTCCTGAAGCATGCAAAGTGTACAATAAACCTCCCTTATCGCCTACAACTACTGTTTGCGAAGCTATAGAATCTATAAAATTAGGAATATGTGTCGGTTTAAATGAGGGCGATACAATAGCTTTTATTGTATCATTTCCGGGCTTATACACATACAATTCTTTTGAATCACTGCGAAGAATACATACATTATTAGCAAACGGCACAATTTGCCATACCGGCTTTAGAAGTGGTGTTCCTTGTTTAGTATAAAATGAATATTTTGAAAATGTTCCTGTTTTATGATTATACGCATCTAAACCTGCAGAAGTACCAATCCATACTCCATAATTATTATCGGCAGCTAGTGCATATACATTATTATGCGACAATCCATACTTAGGATCTTGTTCTTGAACTACATACTTTTTAACTTGTTTACCATCATATCGTGTAACCCCTTCTTCTGTTGCTATCCATATAAATCCATGTAAATCTTGTGTTATATCATGAACTTTACCATTTGATAATCCGAATTCGGGAGTAAATTCAAATATTTTTTGATTTGAGAGCGATTGAGCAGTCAAACCACTTATTATAAATATTTGATATATAATAAGGAGTAAATGTCTTTGCATAATTTGTATTCTTATTACAAAGTAACTACATAGTTTTTAATTTAAAAATAATTTTACCTTTTTTTTCTCGTTGCTCCTTTGATATATATCAATGTTGCTCCAAATTTATATTTTTGGAACGAGGCATCTTGATACAATAAATGCCCGTAATCTCTGTCGAGTATGCCACGAATTTTGGTTTTGAGTACCCCATTGCCTACACCATGAATGAATACAATTTTTTCGACCCCATCGGTCATTGCTTTTGCTAATTCTTTCTCAAATGTTTGCAATTGAATTTCCAATTTTGCAGCAGCATCAAGCCCCAATTCATTGTCTACCAATTCATGAATATGCAAATCTACTTCGCGAATATGTTCTTTTTCTACTATTGGTTGTGGTTTTACGAATGAATCTTGTTTGATTTTTTGTTGCAACATATTCTCTAAATCATGAGTTGAAACCTCATTTTTTGCTTTAGCCACATGTGTATTTTGTAAATCAATGACATACGCATCTTCTTCGAAAAAATCATTTACCGTAAACACTCCGGGTTTATAAAATTTTACGGGAGAAATGCTACATTCTATATGAATAGGTTCGATGATTTGAAATGCAGTACTTTTGAACAGTACAGCCTGAATGATTATGTGCGAAATTATCGAAATTTCTTCGTACGATACTTGTTGAACAAAGACTTTTGTATTGGGTTCTATAAGTATATGCTGCACATAGTGATTATCATTATTTTTACGATACAATACCACCGTATTGGCATAAAAATTACAATCATTAATTACATATACATCAAACAATTTAGAATCTGTTGTATTACGTACAAAACCTAAATAAAAATGTGGCGTATCGTTACCTTCTATTTCAACTGTATCGGTAGTTACTTCTGATGTTACTTGAAGCATTTCATTAGCCGATTCCAATTGTTGAGCCCGTTCTACACAAACCAATTCACGCTCTAGTACAGGTATTTGAAATCCGGAATCATCAATAATTTCAACCATGGTATTGCTCAAAATTTTTGAAACTTTACCCCCACCCACATCATTTAAATAGCGTACTACATCACCTACGTACAAATCCATAATTCAATTTTTTTTTTACTTGTCAAAGTTATGTATTTTTACCAAAAAATATTGGTTTCAATGATTGATTTTACAAATACTTCTATTGCTGAGTATTCATACGACTTGCCCGACGAAAAAATTGCCAAATATCCTTTAGAACAAAGAGATTCGTCGAAATTGCTTGTTTATAAAAACAGTACCATTATCGACAGTTCTTTTAGCAAATGTATCGATTTTTTACCTTCGGGAGCACTCTTAATCTTCAACAATACCAAAGTAATTCACGCACGTATACTGTTACAAAAAGAAACCGGAGCTCACATAGAAATATTTTGTTTAGAACCGCATACGCCGTCTAATTACGAACAAAATTTATCGGCAACTGCAACATGTACATGGCATTGTTTGGTAGGCAATGCAAAAAAGTGGAAACAAGAACCTCTGCAAACAACTATTACTATTGCCAACACTCTTATTACATTTACCGCAACAAAAAAAGAAGTAAGCCACAATTCATATTGTATAGAATTTTCGTGGACCGGTGGATTTAGTTTTGGCGACGTATTGGAAGCTATTGGTAAAATTCCAATCCCTCCTTACTTACACAGAGATACCGAAGATATTGATGTATTGCGATACCAAACCATGTATGCTCAACACAAGGGATCGGTTGCAGCTCCTACTGCCGGTCTTCACTTTACTCCTGAGGTTATATCTGCTTGCAAACAAAAGAATATTTCGTCGGCATTTGTAACACTGCATGTAGGTGCAGGCACATTTAAACCGGTAAGTGCACAAACAATAGACAAACACGAAATGCACCGAGAATATGCTATTGTAACCAAAAACTGCATTGAACAATTACTAGAACATTTACTATCTATAGTAGCTGTTGGCACCACATCTGTTCGCACCTTAGAATCGCTCTATTGGATAGGTGTAAAACTACGATATAATCTATCCAACCCATTTGAAATTTCACAATGGGAACCATATTCTCTACCAAAGGATGTAAGCGTTGAAGAAGCATTACAAACAATTCTTGCATATTGTGTAACAAACAAGCTAACTCATATAGAAGCTTACACGCAAATTATGATTCTCCCGGGTTATTCGTGGCACATAGTATCTGCCATGTTTACCAATTTTCATCAACCGCAAAGTACCTTGCTCCTGTTGGTTGCGGCATTTATTGGTGAGCAATGGAAAACTGTTTATTCTCATGCATTGGCACACAATTACCGTTTTTTGAGCTATGGCGACAGTTCCCTGCTCTGTAATGATTCATGGAAATAATCGTCAAAACCATAAAAACAAAATGATGAAAGCATATATTACATTATTCAGCATTTTAGGGTTTAGTTTCGGATGCCAAGCACAAACAGAACCTGCAAATTATACGGGAAAATATCCTATCTATTCCTTTACAGTGAAAGACATCAACGGCAAAGAATTTTCGTTTGAATCGTTACGTGGCAAAAAAATATTGATAGTAAATACCGCATCAAAATGTGGATTCACACCACAATACAAAGATTTACAAGCATTGTACACCCAATATGCCGACAAAAATTTTATAATCATAGGATTTCCTGCCAACAACTTTCTAAGCCAAGAACCCGGAACCGATGCAACAATTAAAGAATTTTGCGAACTCAACTACGGAGTTACCTTTCCTATGATGTCGAAAATTTCGGTAAAAGGTAAAGACATAGCTCCTATATATGCATATCTTACCCAAAAATCACTCAATGGCTATGCCGATACCGATGTGAGTTGGAATTTCCAAAAATACGCCATAAACGAACAAGGATATGTGGTACGTATGTGGTCGCCCAAAGTATCGCCTCTGTCAAAAGAAATTGTTGATTGGATTACAGAATAATTATAAATTCTTAATTATGAGATATGAATAACATTCATTACCATAATTATACTGGAAGAAGCAATCCATTGTGTTTGCCCGTATATGTAAATATTTTTTTGTAAGCTCCCCCAAAAACCGGACAGTTTAAAAGTATAAAAAAAGTATTAATTTTAAACTGTATTATGAAAACAAAAAAATTTAGTTCCCAAGAGATTGCCAAAATACTCAAGGAGTTTGAA
>Ga0116190_1002142_pt1 | contig 16057 bp, 11 predicted proteins | sample AD_JPNTR4_MetaG_FD_89808 | JGI IMG/M metagenome (GOLD analysis project Ga0116190, IMG submission 89808) | Active sludge microbial communities of municipal wastewater-treating anaerobic digesters from Japan - AD_JPNTR4_MetaG | ecosystem: Engineered > Bioreactor > Anaerobic > Digestate | place...
CCGACCAATTACCGGCATCCTTTCCAGTTCTGGGCGACGGGGGCGACACATGCCAACGAATGGGCGCAGGCTCAATATCCCGGAGATATGGTTACCGGGCACGGGAAGCACGAATTTTGGAACTGGCCGATTCATGAAGGCGTGGACCTGACCTGGTGGAAGAACTCCCCGAACGCCTCCAGTTATTTTGCTTTTAACAATCCTTCCGACTGGTTCGGGACGTACGACCACCAGGCAAAGGCCGGCATGGTGCACGTTGCTAACCATAACATCATGCCGGGAAAGAAACTCTGGACGTGGGGATCTGGACCATCCGGCCGAATTTGGGAAGACATCCTGACTGAAGGCGGTGGTCCCTATTTCGAACCCCAAGCCGGCGCCTGGAGCGACAACCAGCCCGATTATCACTGGATGGCGCCGCACCAGGTCCGCACTGCCGTCGATTACTGGTACCCCGTGCGTGATACACGCGGCTATAACAACGCCAATGTCGATTTTGCGGTCAATACTGATCTCCAGGACGGAAAGGCATTTGCAGCTGTTTATGGCAGCGGTGTTTTTAATGACTTGCGTGTCGTTCTAACGGACACAAAACGCCAAACCGTGCTGCACGAGGAGACAGTTGCCAGGTTAGCGCCTGACAAGCCGTACACGGTCGAGCTGCCGGTCGGCGCCGACACCACGGTTTACGATCTGCACCTGGCGGTTTTCGGCCCTGAAGGCGATTTGCGAATCGAGTTGCAGCGGCGGCCTCCCCAGAAGGTCGAACTGCCGGAAGGTCAGAAAGATCCGGGTGATCCCGCCAAGATGAATCAGGACGAACTCGCGCATGCCGGTGAATGGCTCGACAAGTTCGTCAGAACCGATGAGGCTCTGCTTTATTACCAGACCGCCTTGAAGAATGATCCGGGGGACAGCCGTGTTAATACCGATATGGGCTATTTGGCGCTGCGTCAGGGACGATGGCAGGAGGCGCTGAAATACTTCGACACCGCGCTCAAGCGGGACTATGACAACTCTCGTATCTACTTCGGCAAAGGACTGGCGTATCTCGGATTACGGGATGCGGAGAAGGCCCGGGAGGCGTTCTACCGGGCGAGTTATACCTACGATTTCTTCGCGCCGGCTTACCTGAATCTCCTTCGCCTCGATCTGGCTGAAGGTGACTTTCGCGGGGCGATCGAGAAGGCCGAAGAGGCCGAGAGCCATAACGGGAAATTCGCGGACATCCAGGCACTGAAAGCTGTCGCTTACAGACGCCTGAATGAACCCGAGAAAGCGCTCGCCAGCGCCGAACGCGCATTGGAGCTCGATCCGATGCACTTCATGGGCGGGTTGGAGAAGCTCCTGGCGCTAGAAGATCTGCGGAAGGAAACCCAGGAATGGCGGACGACGTGGACGTCCTACATGAGGGAGAGTGTTCAGAATTACCTCGAGCTCGCCTGCGCCTATGCCGAAGCCGGGCTGTACACAGATGCGGATAAGGTATTGGCGGGCCTAGCTGAAGGAAAGAATGCCCAGCAAGTGTATCCCATGGTCCATTACCTGCGGGGCTACTTCAGCGAGCTGGCGGATGCAAAAGACGCCGCTAAAGAATTTTACCGAAAGGCAGCCTTGGGACCTGCTGAATACACGAATCCCCATCGTATGGAAGAGAAGGCGGCGCTGGAGGCGGCGCTTTCGTTGAATCCGAAGGACGCCCGCGCGCATCTGTTTCTCGGAAACCTGCTCTATTTCGAGCTCGGCCAGCGCGAGGAGGCTCTGCGTCATTGGCGGGAAGCGGCACGGCTCGAACCGAACTCGGTGCTCGCCTGGCGTAACGTCGGCTATGCTGAAAGGCAGGTAAACAAAGATCTGAAGGCTGCTCGGGAAGCTTACGAAAAGGCGATTGCCGCAGATCCCAAGGATGCCCGAGTGCTTTTGGAATTGGACGAGACCAGGGAAGCGCAGGGAGTCCCGGCCTCAGAACGTCTGGCCTATCTTTTGAAGCTGAAAGATACGGTTGCGCTTCGCGATGACTTGACGGCCAGATTGGTCGACCTGCGTATTCAGGCGGGGGATCCGGAAAACCTGAAGCTCGCCTACGAAACGCTGAAAACGAGACATTTCCACAGTTGGGAAGGGAGGTACGGCATCCATCACGCCTGGGTTGAAGTCAACCAGAAACTCGGGGATCTGGCTTTGCGGGACAACAATCTTGAGCAGGCCAGGATACACTACGAGGAGGCAGGCACCTATCCGAAGAATCTCGAGGTGGCGCCTCGGACCCCCGACTTCCAGGCTCATGTCAACTGGAATCTGGCCAGGCTATATGAGGCCAAGAAGCAACCGGAGCAAGCTCGCAAACACCTGCGGGCGATAATGGACGAAAAGTATCGGCAACCTCACCTGGGAACCTACTATCAGGCGCTGGCTCAAAAAGCGCTGGGGAATCAGGATGAGTACAGGAAGCTTCTCGAACAGGTCGAAAAGCAAGCCGACACATACCTTTCGGGAGGTTTTGAATATCGAGGCCGCAAAGAAGTCGTGGGACACTACCTGAAATCGCTCGTGCTTGAAGAACGGGGCGACAAAGATGGCGCCAACCGGGAGCTGCAAAAGGCGCTCGAGTTGGACCCCCAGGTGCGCCGTCAGGCGATTCGAGAGGCGCAACTGGACGTGGCGGCTGCACACCAATAAGGAACGGAGATAACGGTTAGGGAGGGGAGACTATGAGCCGGTTAAATCGGAGAACGTGGATGGCGACAGTCGGAGCGGGCGCTCTGGCCGCATGTGCGGAGGGATCAATGGAGTCGGGACAATCTGTAGAAGGAACCGAAGCAAAGAAAGGGCAACTTCCACTAGTCGAGTTTGAACCGCGGAGTATGTTGGTGGTGCCGGAAACGAAAATCGAGAAGTCGCGATTTCCCGTGATCGATTTCCATACGCATCTTTCCTGGAGTCCGAGCTATGCCGACGATGCCCCGGACGGAGGCAACTTCAGCCCAACCGCGGAACTCTCCGAGATTTTGCCGATTATGGAGAGACGCAATCTGAAGATGCTGGTTAACGTGACTGGCGGGAGTGGAACCTGTCTGGACCAGTCCCTCGAGTTCTATCAGAAGCGATACCCGGACCGTTTCGCCGTTTTCACCGAACCCTCCTGGTGGAGGATCAAAGAACCAAACTATCCTCAGTGGCAGGCAGATGAAATCGAAAGGGCTCGAAAGAAGGGTGCACGCGGCTTGAAGTTGCTGAAGACCTTGGGTCTATACCTGCGCGAGAACCTGACCGAGGGGAATCTGGTCAAGGTTGACGACAAACGTTTCGATCCGATGTGGGAAGCGGCGGGGGCCAACAAGATGCCGGTGATCATTCATGTTTCGGACCCCGAGGCCTTCTTCCTTCCGATCGACCGTTTCAATGAGCGGTATGAAGAGCTGCACGCGCATCCCGATTGGTCGTTTCACGGGAAGGATTTCCCGAGCAATAAAGAACTGCATGAGGCGCGAAACCGGGTGGTAGAGCGTCATCCCAATACCCAGTTTGTCCTGGCTCACGTCGGCAACTCCGAAAATCTCGCCTGGGTCGGGGAGTGGCTCGATCGATATCCGAACATGCACGTCGAGATCGGCGCCCGCATTGGGGAACTGGGGCGACAACCGCGCACCGCGCGCAAGTTCTTCGAGAAGTACCAGGATCGCATTCTATTCGGGACTGACGCGGTTCCACACGGGGACGAGTATCCTCAGCAGGTTTACGGCGACGAGCTGTACCAGATATACTACCGGTTCCTAGAAACCGAGGACGAGTACTTCGACTACGCGCCCGCCCGCGTTCCACCGCAGGGTCGCTGGCGGATTTACGGATTGGGTCTTCCCGACACCATCCTCCGCAAGGTCTACCACGACAATGCAGCTAAACTGCTGGGGATTTAGGGATTACCGTGGTGGCCGGTCGTGGTCCGAATTCCCGGCCACCATCCCCATTGCGCCTGTTTTCGAACAAGAGCTTGGAGCGTAGCGCTTTTCATCCGCGTAATCCGCGCTATCCGTTCTATCCGTGGGCAGCCATTACCACGGATAGAACGGATAGCGCGGATTACGCGGACAACCTCTGGTGCGCCCGAGCTCGCCCAAACAACCCCCTCATACCCTCGCTTTTCATGATTTACCAGTAAGTTGTTCCAGTGCGTCCCGGACCTTGGGGATCACTTCACGGTGCTTGTCCGGTGAAGCCTTCTCCAGGAACTGCCGGTAGTAAACCGCGGCTTGATCCAGACGCCCGGCTTGTTCGGCGAGCAGGCCAAGATTCAAGTAGGGCTCAGCCAAGTTTGGATTCCCGACTATCGCCCTTTCAAAGTGGATGCGCGCCAAATCGCCCTGGCCTCTGGACAAGGCCAGAATTCCCGCCAGGTTGTGAGCGGAAGGGTCATCTGCATTCTGGGCCAGGACCATCTGCAGGGTCTTCTCGGCATCCTGCTGGCGGCCCAGCTCGGCGTAAGCGGTGGCAAGATTATTGAGGTTCTGGAGATTACCGGGATTCATTTCAGCCGCCTGCTCCATGGCTTTGACGGCCGGCTCCAGCTGCCTCACGCGGACATAAAGCTCACCCAACTCGGCGTAAGTCTGGTCGTTGTCGGCCTCGTGTTCGATGGCTTTCTGGTACACTTCGATCGCTTTCCGGTACTGTCCGGTGCGTTCATAGCAGAGGGCAAGTCGGATATAAAGCATGGGATTGGTAGGATCGGTATTGAGTGCGGGGGACAGCAGGGAGATCGCCGGCCGATACTGGTCGCGGTTGATCATTGCCGCGGCCTTCTCCATCACTTCCAGTATGTTGACACGGTCCTTGGGGTCCGGGCCGGACATATCGATTCGGATTTCGCGTTTGCGGTTGACGTTGACGTAACCGAGAGATTCCAGTTCACGTCGGGTCTGATCATCCATTGGCGGGGCTTGCAGCACTCCCAGGCTCTTGCGATCACCGGCGACTTCCCACACACGTTTCTGGAGCCGGTCGGCTTCTTCTGGATACTGATCTATAACATTTTGCTTTTCGGATCGATCCTCTCGAAGCCGGTACAATTCAGGCTTCGGCGCGGCTATCAGTTTCCATTCCTCGGCCCTCACCCCGCGCAACTCCGACCACCCCATGGCGGTACGGGGGTAAAGAGTCTCCATGTAGGAGTAGGTACTGCGGACTGAATGTGTGCCGGTCAGAAGCGGCATAAGACTCTCGCCCTCGACGTGTTCGCCGGCTTCCACTCCGAGGTATTCGGCAATCGTTGGCATAACGTCGATTGACCGCACTTGCTGGTCAACCGTACGCCCTGCCGGAATGTCAGGCCCGGCCATGATGAACGGGACTTTTACCGTAGCATCATAGAGAAAGACACCATGGGTGTATTCTCCATGCTCACCCAGGCTTTCACCGTGGTCGCCGATGACGACAACCAAGGTCTCATCTGCAAAGCCACGTTCCTCGAGCCAACTCAGGAGGCGGCCGATCTGGGAGTCGATATAAGCCACTTCGCCCCCGTACGGCGTGTTGGGGTAGCGAGATCGAAACGGTTCCGGGGGGTCGTAGGGAAAGTGAGGATCGTAGTAGTGAACCCAGAGCAGGAATCGTTTCCTGGCATTTTTGTTCTCGCCGGCAGTTTTCGAACTCAGCCATTCAAGGGCCCGATCGGTCACGACCTCGGCGCGCACTTCGGCAAGCACGCCCGGTAGTTTCTCGTCCTGCTCCCGTTCAACCATCTCGTCAGAATAAATGCCAAATCCCCGACTTAGCCCGAACCGTCGGTTTAGAATCGCGGCGCCAACAAAGGCCCCGGTGTTCAGTCCGGCCGACGATGCAATGGTGGCAAGTGTGGGAATGTCAGCATCAAGGTTAAAACCCCCGTTGTCCCGGATTTTATGAGTCTGCGGGTAAGCCCCTGTTAGAATACAGGCATGGGAAGGCAGGGTCAGAGGAACCTGGACTACCGCATCGGTAAACAGTACTCCCTGCTTGGCTAAACGATCGAGGTGAGGGGTCTCGACCGGGCTGTCACCATAACAGGAAAGGTAATCGGGCCGTGTCGTATCCAGGGTAATCAGGATAACGTTGACATCTCTCGCTGTGCGAACTGGTTCCGGCTCTTTATTTTGCGAGCAGGAGACAAAGAACAGACCGAGAGCCAGAGAGATCCAGGATATGAAAAATCGAGCGAGTTTCATGGCAGTGACTATGTTACGCGAAATTCGGGTGCAGCTGTAAACACGCAGGCGAGAAGCGCGGCATTGGATGGGCAGCTGAAATCAGGCAGACTCGCTTGCGCCGGAATGGAGGTCGCCCTTTTACTTTATAATCCACAAGATGATTGCCTGGCTTAAAGGGACGCTGTTCAATAAGGCGACCGACCGTGTTGTTGTCGAGGTTGGTGGGGTAGGATATGAAGTCCTGATACCGTTCTCCACCTACTACGATCTTGGTGAGCCCGGCAGTTGTGTGAGCCTTCATATTCACACTCACGTGCGTGAAGACGCGCTCACTCTGTATGGTTTCCTGACGACTCTCGAGAAGCGGCTGTTCACTCTACTGATCCAGGTTTCCGGTGTGGGCCCGAGGTTGGCCATTGCCGCCTTGTCGGGGTTGCCCGGTGAGGAATTGATCAGGGCCATTACTGGAGCCGATGTGGCCCGTTTGAGCAGCATTCCGGGAATCGGCAAGAAGACGGCTGAGCGGATGGTGCTCGAACTCAAGGACAAGCTGAAGACCGTCATGGCGGAGACGGGAGGCGAGATTGCAGCTACGTCTTCGGGTTCTGCCGTTCAGGGCGACGTGATCTCCGCCCTGGTGAATCTCGGGTATGCCCGCCCCGTTGCCGAGAAGGCGGTCTCCAGTGTAATCAAGGAGCTGCCTGAGGCAAGTTTCGAAGACCTGCTCCGCCGGTCCCTGAGGCGGATTTCAGGCTGAGGATTAAATGAACGACGAACGTTTGATGAACCCCGCCGACCGGGACGATGAGCAATCCTTTGAGAATACCCTCAGGCCGAGGTTCCTGAAAGAATTCGTTGGGCAGCAGAAGATCCGGGAAAACCTATCGATAGCTGTCGAGGCGGCTCGTGCACGACGCGAGGCGCTCGACCACGTGCTGCTGTTCGGTCCTCCCGGGCTCGGCAAGACCACCCTTGCCCAGATCCTGGCCAACGAGCTGAACGTCAATTTCCGATCGACTTCGGGACCCGCCATCGAAAAGCGCGGAGACCTGGCGGCGATGCTCACCAACCTGGATGAGCATGATGTTTTATTTATTGACGAGATCCATCGGCTGCATCCTGCTATCGAAGAAATCCTTTACCCAGCGATGGAGGATTTTCAGATCGACATCATCATCGGAGAAGGCCCGGGTGCGCGATCCATCAAGATCGATGTCCCGAAGTTTACGCTGGTCGGCGCCACTACGCGGACCGGCCTGTTGACCTCCCCTCTGCTCGGTCGCTTTGGCATCATCCAGCGCCTGGATTTTTATGATTACGAGAGCCTGACCTTCATCGTGAAACGGTCGGCGGGGATTTTAAATGTGCAGATTGATCCAGACGGCGCGTCGGAAATCGCTCGACGCAGCCGAGGTACGCCCCGTATTGCCAACCGGCTTCTCCGACGAGTTCGCGACTACGCCCAGGTACGGGCTGACGGAGTGATCACCCACGAAATCGCCTGCAAAGCTTTGGAGATGATGAATGTCGACCAGTTCGGCTTTGATGAAATCGACCGAAAGCTGCTGCTAACCATCATCGAGAAGTTCGGCGGCGGCCCCGTCGGTGTCAATACCCTATCTGCCGCCATCAGTGAAGAAAAAGACGCCATAGAGGACATTTACGAACCGTACCTGATCCAGGTCGGTTTCCTCAACCGGACACCACGTGGCCGCATTGCAACCGAGCGTGCGTTGAAGCATTTTGGAGTCAATCCCAAACCGCGCCAGAGGGGGCTTTTTCCCTGAGGGAGTTGTCCAGCGCCTGGAGTGATCCGCGTAATCCGCGTGATCCGTGCTATCCGCGGGGATGAGTGGACCAAGTGGACCTAGTGGACCTAGTGGACTAAGTGGACTGCTTGGAGAATCTGCCGTCTCCACTCCGTCCACTGGGTCCACTAGGTCCACTTATCACCGCGGGACCGCATTATTGGGAGTTTCGTTGCTTTCGGCGAGAGCGGCACGGTATCATACCCTGCTGTGGGTGCAGCCACGCAGTCTGATTCCAGGATTCGGTTACTGAAGCAGTCGATCGAGAAGGTCATCAAGGGGAAATCCGACGTTGTTGATCTTGCGATTGTGGCCTTATTGGCTAAGGGCCACCTGCTGATAGAGGATGTGCCGGGGGTTGGGAAAACCACCCTGGCGCATGCCATGGCTCGCTCTTTTGACTGTAGTTTCCAGCGAATTCAGTTCACCAGCGATCTGCTTCCCTCAGACCTCACAGGTGTTTCCATCTTCAACCAGGTTGAGCACCGGTTCGAGTTTCGTAAAGGACCGATTTTTGCGAACCTGATCCTGGCCGACGAAATCAACCGGACGACGCCCAAAACTCAAAGCGCTTTGCTCGAGGCGATGAGCGAAGGCAAAGTGACGGTGGAGGACCAGACCTACAATCTGCCTCAGCCGTTTATGGTTATTGCCACACAGAACCCGATTGAGCATCACGGCACCTATCCGCTGCCTGAATCCCAACTGGATCGGTTCCTGATGAGAATCCGGATGGGATACCCTGATGAGGAGGACGAAAAGCAAATCGTTCGGTCGCAGATTAATTACAGGGCGGCCGAAGAGCTGACTCCGATACTGTCTGCTGCCGAAATACTGGAAGTGCAGAAGCAGGTGGAGAAGGTGCAGGTCCACGATGCCTTGCTTGAATACGCGATGCGGTTGACCCGGTTGACGCGGAGCAGCGATCAGCTCATCCTCGGCATCAGTCCCAGAGGCACGATGGCGTTGTACCGGGCAGCCCAAGCGTATGCGCTACTGCAGGGCCGTGACTACTGCATTCCCGATGACATCAAGAGGCTGGTGGTGCCCGTTTTCTCTCACCGCGTGATCATCAATACGACGTTTTCCTCGCCGTTACCAAAGAGCACCGAGGCCGAATCGGTTATCAGAGGCTTGATGGAGGAAGTAGAAGTCCCGTTGTAAGTCTCTTCGCGGGGGATTTACAAGGGAACCTCAGGGCCATGACAACAGCGAGACCTGCCCGATTGTCGGTCAATCTGATCATCTGGTCGACGGTCTGTATCCTGATTGCTGCGGTGCTCGCACTTTTAGGCGCGGTCGCACGCCAGCAGGGACAGTTTTACGCCTCTGTCTTCCTGTCCGTCTTGTCACTGGCGTTTCTGCTGGTGGTCAGCGTAACCCTGGTTCCAAAGCTCGTCCTGAGGGTCAAACTGGACTTCCTCAATCGACTTCAGCTTTTCAGGTTCACCCGCCGGGGCGCATTTTTTGTGCTCGTGGTGGTCATGGTTGCCATATCCAGCCTCAACACGGGCAACAACCTGCTGATTCTCGTGTTATCGACTTTGATGGCCGCCATGATCGTCTCCGGCATGATTTCCAACGTCGTGCTGGATGGCCTGCGGATCAGCCTGCGCACTCCCGACGCGATCCATGCCGGTCAAAAAGCGTTGTTCATGTTGACGCTGAATAATCTCAAACGTCGCTTCCCGTCCTTCGCGCTTCGAGTTAGAAACAGCAGGGGCGAACCCGAGGAACCGGAGGGTACGGACTTTTTCACCCAAGAAAAGGTTTTCCCGTTTATCAAGGCCAAGGGATCCTTGTCGCTGCCGCTGGAGTGCATTTTTGAAAAGCGCGGGATTTACCCGGTGACTGGATTTGAAGTTCGAACGACCTTCCCTTTCGGTTTCTTTTCCAGGGGACGAGAGATCAAGGCGGCTGGGAACATCATTGTCTATCCGCGCCTGTGTGACGTGTCTTCGCTTCTCATGCTTCATCCGTATCTGGAGGGAAGCCAGGAGCAGAACCGTCGGGGAATAGGGGGTAGTCTTTACAACATCCGGCTTTATCAGCCGGGAGACGATGCGCGTCGTGTGCATTGGAAATCGACTGCGAAGACGGGACGCCTGATGGTCACCGATTTGTCGGTTGAAGAGGATCGGCCGGTTTCCATCGCTTTTTCGAGGTTCCTTCCGAATACTTCACCGGCAGCATTGTCCGCGTTCGAAGCAGCTGTCTCCTGTATTGCCTCCTTGTGCACGCTCTACTATCGACGCCGTCAGACATTCTTTTTCAGTTCGGACGATATCCAGGTGTTGGCTAACGGCCGAGAGGACGCCTATCGGGCCTTGATGGAATACCTTGCCGCTGTTTCGCCTTCACAGGATGAAAAGAATCAACCTGCGAGGATTCCTCCGGGGTCGATCTTATTCTCCGCAGGAACTGTTGCCGATGATGCGTCATACGCTCACGTAATTAATTACCTGGCTTGGGGCGAGGACCAGAAATGACTTTTGAGCGCGCTTTCCGGCTTTACAGCATTCTCCTGCTTCTCGCGGGATTTTTCGCGCTGTTTGCGGCCGGAGGCGTCAGTCCGCTGCTCGCGACTCTTTATGTCCTGACGGTGCTGGTCCTGGCGCGACTCGGGACCCGAACCATTCCACACATCCTGCAGTTTCTTATGGTGTTTGCAGTGCTCGGTTGGTTTGCGGTGGACGTCCTGTTTTTTTCGTCAGTCGTTCCGGGCCTTGTTCACGTGCTCCTGCTGATCAGCTTGATAAAGCTCGGTTCGGCACGAAGCGGGCGTGATTATCTGCTGCTTTACCTGATCGCCTTTGTCTTCGTTCTCCTGGCTACGGCGTACACCATCTCTGCTTTCTTCCTTGTGACACTGGCCGTCTTCATATTCCTGGCGATACAGGCCTTCATGCTCCTGGAGACTCGCCCGGCCCAGCTTCAGAACCAGAGAGCGCGTTTTCCGCACAAAGCCTACCTCCAGATGTCCTTGGTCGTCACCGTCCTGATCATGCTTTTTGCGATCCCGATCTTCATCCTCATTCCACGGGGAGGAATGGCGTTTCTTGGAACACAGGCGGACACCTTTGTACACATGACCGGCTTCTCCGATCGGGTGACTTTAGGGGAATTGGGACGAATTCTCAATGACACCCGGATCGTGATGCGCGTCAAAACGGACCTGCCGCCCGAGCAGTTGCCGCCGGATCTGAAGTGGCGAGGGATCGGGCTGGACTATTTTGATGGCAGGGCGTGGCTTAACACCAGGCGGACCGAGGAGCAGATTTTCCTCGATGAAGCGTACAACGGTTATCTCGTTCCCCGGACCAGGCGGCAAAACGAGACTCAGCTTGGCCAGGTCTTTTTCGTTGAACCGTTCACCAATACCGTTTTCGGTGCCCCGGACATCATTTCTATCAGGGGTTTCCGCGAAGACACTCGTATCGTGAGGGACGGAAACGATTCGCTGTCTTACCGTCCAGCTCGAACCCGGCGGCTTAACTACACCGTGTTTTCGGACATCATGACCCGCGAGCAGAGGTTGGGAGCAGTACGACACGCGTCGGGCGCGATTCTCGGGATGGAACGCTACCTGCAGCTCCCCAAAATCGATCCGCGCATCCCCGCGCTAGCCGAGCGAATTGTCGCCGGTCGCCAGACGGCCGTAGGACGCGCGCTCGCTATCGAGGATTATCTGCGCCGGAATTATCGTTATAGTCTGGATAATCTTTCTGCAGGCGCGGACGATCCGCTGGCCGATTTCCTTTTCGAGCACAGAGCCGGGCATTGTGAGTATTTCTCTGCCGCTCAAGCCGTGATGATGCGGGTTGTTGGTATCCCGTGCCGTGTCGTAAATGGATTTCGTCGCGGCGAGTACAACAGCTGGAGCGACAACTTTGTGGTTCGGCAATCAGATGCCCACAGCTGGGTTGAAGGTTATTTTCCAGGCGCGGGATGGCTGGAATTTGATTCGACCCCCGCTGCCCCTGCGCCGGAAAGGTACTTCCTGGCGCGCTTCAGCAGCCAATGGCTGGACGTCCTAGATGCTTTCTGGACGGAGGTCATTACCTTTGACCGGGTCGGGCAAGTCAGTCTGTTTCGTTCGACTGGTCGAGAATTGTTTCGAGTTCTGACAGGGGCGGGGCAGATCACAGATTGGCTGCGCGAGCTGGGCAGAAACTTGAACGACGAGCTCCTGGCTGCCCGGCTTCCTGATATTGCCCTGGTTTTCTGGTTGATCCCGGGGTGCCTGCTGGTGTTTGCCCTTGCCTACCGCTACCGCCGTTACCTGAGGCTGTTTGTCAAGAGAAGGATCTTCAGGCTCGATAGCGAACAACTGGCGCCGGAATATTACCTGGAGCTGCTGTATGTTCTGCAGCGGCGAGGTTTGAAAAGGGAGAGATGGGAGACGCCGCTAGAGTTCGCTACCCGGGCCCGAGCGCGGCTCGATTCAACAATTCCGGTACGAGTCACAGAGCTTTACTACGGAAACCGGTTCGGCCGTCTGCCGCTGGAAGCGGCCGAACTCGCCGAGATTTACCAAGGTCTGCGCCTGCTTCGCAGGAAAGGGTGAGGACCGAGGGACGTCAGCACCCAAGTTCCCCCCGCCTTCGGTGCACGGTCCACGATATGTCATAATCTATGCCTTATGGCTAAAGTGGGTTTTGTGAGCCTGGGGTGTCCCAAGAACCTGGTTGACAGCGAGGTCATGCTTGGACTCCTGTCGCGGGAGGGACACGAGATCACTTCGAGCCAGGAACAGGCCGAGATCATTGTTATCAACACCTGTGGCTTTATAGAAAGCGCCAAGCAGGAATCAATCAACACCATTCTCGAGATGGCGCAGCAGAAGTGGAAAGGCAACTGTCGACGCCTGATTGTTGCCGGGTGCCTGGTAGAGCGGTATCGGCAGGAGATTCAGACTCAAATCCCTGAAGTAGACGCAGTCATCGGGACCAACGAAATTCCCAATATCCTGCAGGCCTGTTCCAACGGAAGCGCGACTTCGCTCGGCAGTCCGCAGTCAACGTCAGTGCAGCCCCTGTTCCTGTACACGCACACCGATCCCCGTATTCTGGCCACTCCGCCGTACATGGCGTATATCAAGATCGCGGAGGGTTGTGACCATCCCTGCTCGTTTTGTGCGATCCCCCGGATGAGGGGACCGTTTCGCAGCCGGCGGCTGGACTCGATCGTTGCCGAAGCGCGCGATCTGGTGAAAAGAGGCGTCCGGGAGATCAATCTTATCGGGCAGGACACGACCATGTACGGTTGGGATTGGGGGCAAAAGACCGGGCTGGCCGATTTGATCCGCGCACTTGGCAAGATTGAAGAACTGCGCTGGGTCAGGTTTCTCTATGCCTACCCGAACAACATTTACCCAGAGCTTCTTCGAGCTGTCGCCGAGACCCCAAATGCCTGCAAGTACGTCGATCTTCCTTTACAGCATGCCTCGAGCCGGATTCTGAAGAAGATGAAACGAGGCGGGAATCGCCTCTCTCTTCTAAAACTGCTGGAAAGGATACGTAATGCTATACCTGGCGTCGCTATTCGTACTACTATGATCGTCGGTTTCCCAGGTGAGACGGAAGCTGACTTCGAGGAACTGGTCGATTTTGTCAAAGCGGCCCAGTTCGACCGTCTTGGTGTTTTCGCTTACTCCGATGAAGAGCAGACGCCTGCGTACGACCTGGCGGGCAAAGTGCCGCAGTCGGTCGCAGAGCGGCGCAGAAAACGGCTGATGCGGGTTCAGAAACAGATTTCTCGCCGGCGAAACCGAGAGTTGATCGGTCAGAGGTTACCGGTTCTGATTGAAGGTCCGTCGCGCGAGAGCGATCTGCTTTGGGCGGGCCGGCTCTCGACACAAGCGCCGGAGATTGACGGCGTTGTTTATCTGAATGACGGAATTGATGAAAGAGTCCGACCAGGCGATGTGCGGGATGTGCTGATCAGCGAAGCCTACGACTATGACCTGGTCGGTGCTGTCGTCTGATGAAGCGAAAAATTCATTGTCCCAGCTGTCAGAAGGAGGTCTCCAGAGACAATCCTTACTTGCCTTTCTGCAGCGATCGCTGCCGGTTGCTGGACCTCGGGCGTTGGCTTAACAACGAGTACCAGATTGCAGGCGAGAAGGTGGAGAAGGAGCGGGGAGCAACAGTAGAACAGGAACCAGATGGAGACGAGGACAGCCAGGAGTGACTACCTGCTTCGAATTTTCGCACTGGGATTTGGCGCTGGGCGGTTGCCCCTGGCACCTGGAACCTGGGGCGCGTTGGAAGGACTGCTCATCGTTTTTCTGCTGGACCGATTCCTGCCTGATGGCTCTCGTTTAGTCTTGGGGGGTGTGTGCCTTGTCTTAGGCATCGCTGCCGTCTGGGCTTCCGACCAGGTCGCTCGCACCCTTCGCAATCCCGACCCTCAACAGGTTGTCGCTGACGAGATTGTGGGGCAGATGACTTGTTTTCTCTGGGTCCCGGTTAGTGCCGGGACCCTGATCGCGGGCTTTATCCTTTTTCGAGTTTTTGACATCAGCAAGCCGTTTCCGGCTGGTCGAGCCGAACATCTCCCCGGCGGTCTGGGGATTATCGCCGATGACTTGATCGCCGGCATTTACGCGGGCCTGATTATGAGGATCGCCAGTGAATACCTGGCAAATTGAACGAGCCAATTGCAAAAACTTGACGACTGCAGCTTTCTTTGTATTTCGACCCCGAAGGGGCATAAGCGCTCAAATACGGTTCGGTTTTTTGTCCCGGAGGGGACAAGGCAAGATGCCCAAGGTACCGTTTTTCAGGTACCCTGGGTCATTTTTTAGGGAGACTGTTCACCAAAATGCGCGCGGAAATCATCGCAATCGGCTCCGAGTTGCTTTCACCCTGGCGACTTGACACCAACTCCCTCTTCGTCACCGAGCAGCTGAATAAGGCGGGCATTCGCGTGTGGCGCAAGACGATTGTCGGTGATCGTTTTGCGGATCTGCGGCAGGTGTTTTCCTCGGCGCTCGAGCGGGCGGAGATCGTCATCTGCATCGGGGGGCTCGGTCCAACCCAGGACGATATCACGAGGGAGGTTGTTGCGGACGTCCTGGGTCGCAGGCTGTGCATGAACGACGAGGTCTTAGCGCAGCTTGAAAAGCGATACGCCCGTATCAGCGTCGCCATGACGCCCAACAACCGACAACAGGCCATGGTACCGGAGGGCGCAGAGGTCCTCGCAAATCCCAACGGAACGGCTCCGGGTTTGTTCCTTACCTATGAAAACCACCTGGTTTTTCTGCTCCCGGGACCGCCGCATGAGCTGAAGCCCATGGTCACGAACCACGTCATGGGTTTGATCAGGCAGCGCCACCTTGCCCCGCCGCTCGTCTATCGGCATCTGAGAATAGCCTCAGAGGGAGAGTCCAAGGTCGACTACCTGGTCTCACCTGTATACAAGAGCTACCCGGACGTTGAGACAACCATCCTGGCGTCGGGGGGAATCGTGGACCTTCTCTTCTATTGGGTCGGGCAGGACACGGACGAGAGATCAGGCCCGGTTCTTGCTGAATTGACGAGCCGGGTCCGGGAAGTACTCGGCGAGTCGGTTTTCTCGGAACGAGGAGAATCGCTCGAAGAAGCAACCGGCGCGCTATTGCGGCAACGTGGGAAAACGGTGGCGACGGCGGAATCGTGCACGGGAGGTCTTATAGGTAAACTGATCACTGATGTTCCAGGCAGTTCGGCTTACTACAGAGGCGGCATGATTACTTACAGCAACGACTCTAAAGCCAGCTGGCTGGATGTCAGCCGCGAGATGCTTTCGCAATGGGGCGCGGTCAGTGCCCAGGTTGCTGAAGCAATGGCAGAAAGGGTGCGGGGGCTGGCTGGAGCAGACTTCGGCTTATCCGCAACCGGGATAGCGGGTCCTGAGGGAGGGACTCCTGAGAAACCCGTGGGTTTGGTCTATATCGGGCTTGCAGATGCGAAGGGAAGCGAATCCAGGAAGTTGTCCTTGCCGGGCGATCGGGAGGCCGTTCGATTGCGCACTGCCAGGATGGCACTTGACTGGTTAAGGAGGCGGCTCCTATGATCCGAA
>Ga0116190_1002145_pt1 | contig 16046 bp, 17 predicted proteins | sample AD_JPNTR4_MetaG_FD_89808 | JGI IMG/M metagenome (GOLD analysis project Ga0116190, IMG submission 89808) | Active sludge microbial communities of municipal wastewater-treating anaerobic digesters from Japan - AD_JPNTR4_MetaG | ecosystem: Engineered > Bioreactor > Anaerobic > Digestate | place...
ACTTATCACTTTATAATTCTCATCAATAGTAACGACATTTAATGAGAAGACGGATAATTCACTTAGTTTGTGAATCTTTTTGATATATATTTACTATTTAACTTGATTAAGAATAGTTAATCTTGTATTACTGAAAGATATAACCGTTTTCGATTAATCCTAAATTCGGTTACGTCGGTTGCCCAAGCCTGATTGGGTTTTTCTTGGCGAAACTTTCTTTTAAGTAAATTAGGCGTAATTTTGTTTGAAATTTGTGAAATATAACGATATTTCTTTTTCCTAACCTTACACTCAATATGTAACTCTTTCATTAGTTTAACAATCGTTTTATATGAAATTTTAATGTTATAGAAGTTTTGTAGCACTAACTTAATTCGCCGATATCCATATGTTCCTTTACTAGTTGTAAATATATCAACAATCATTACTTTCACTTCATGATACTTATCAACTTCTTTTTGCTTTTCATAATAGTAATAAACTGACTTTGCTAGACCGGATATTTCAAGTAGTTCTTTTAATAAATACTTTTGCCTTAATTCTTTCACTACTTGGTATTTTTGCTTATTTGTTCCGCTTTTTGAATTAAGGCGTTGAGTTTTTTTATGTATTCTAGTTCCATTTCTAAATGTTTTACTTTTAACTCAAGGTTATCTTCAACTTCTTTTGATGGCTTTGGAAACTTTCGCGCCGGATTTTTACGATAATCTTTCGGTGTTTGAAAAAACCTCTCTTTACCATATAGCCGATATTGGTATACCCATCTTGCCGGTAATGTATCATTTAGAGTTCCCGAGGATAAATACATATTATACTTACGTGCAGCTTGGCTAAATGAGAGTTCATTATCAATAATGTCTAACACAACTTTTAGTTTGAATTGCCCACTCCATAATCTAGTAGTTTTTTTCTTCTTTTTCATCCGATACCTCCTGCATATATTTTATTGTAACAAAGTACAACTTTATGGTATCAGTTCAAAAAATTTCTCTTGAACGACCTGTTTTTACAAAAAAATCGCCAATTTAAGGCGATTTTATATGTTTTTCGGCATTTTTTGCTTACCAAATCAAGATTTTTTTGGTGGAGCCGACGAGGATCGAACTCGCTACCTCCTCCATGCCATGGAGGCGCTCTCCCAGGTGAGCTACGGCCCCTAATTGCTTGTTTATAATAATACTATTTGCATAAGTTGTCAATCAATTTCACTATTAAGGACATTTATATAAATAGCAAGAACGCCAAACCGGTCAATATCGTCCTTTTTATAATACTCTTCCATATCACTAGGCGCAACTTCTTCACCATCGAGATAACCTAATTCTTTGGGAGTATAAGCTGCGTAAAGTTCAGTGAAATTTAGATAGCGAGTTAATTCCAATATTTCTACTTTTAAAATTTCTTTCGTCTCTGTATTAGTAAAATAAATAAAGTCGCCTACGCGAAGCTTTTGGCGCTTTTCATCATAAAGGCGCATTTCTATAACTTTTTGTTTATTTTTAATGCGCATAAATGGAATTGGTTTTAAAGTAAATTCATGTCTTTTCATAAAAAGGCTGGCGCACTGGGGAGGATTCAAACCTCCGACCTACCGCTTAGGAGGCGATTGCTCTATCCACTGAGCTACCAGCGCGCATACTTAATCATAACAAATTTAATTAAAAAGTAGTATGATATATCCATGCATAAAGACAAGATTATTAATGCTTTTAAGATATATCTTAATAAAGACGAAGTAAATCTCGAATATCAAGAACGATTCCTCGGTGGGATGAGTAATTATACATATCACGTAAAAGTGAATGGAAAAGATTATGTTATCCGTATTGCTAATAAGGAAGGGAAGGTGTTTGTTGATTACGCAACTGAGAAACTTCATCTTTTTTTACTAGAGCCATTTAATATTACAAGTAAAACACTATTTTACGACACAGACACCGGGATTAAAATCTCTGAATATATTCCTGGCGATAACTTAACCGCTACATTATCAGCAGAAGATTATGCTGGTGTAGCGCGTGCCCTTCATAAACTGCATGACTTAAATATTGAAGGTGTTGATTACGGTCAAATTGATCGTCTTGCGCGTTATGAGTCACTTGTAGAAAAACACTTAACACCAGAATATTTTGAACTTAAAGCATTTTGGATGAATGAAAACTCTACGACTTATAAAGATGCTGACATCGTTTTTACGCATGGGGATGCCCAACGCACAAACATTGTTAAAAACGGTGATAGTTATACACTAGTGGATTTTGAATTTGCCGGAATGAACGATCGCTATTTTGATATTGCTAGTTTTGGTAATATTAATTTTAGTGATAGTCTTAATCTCCTTGATTACTATTTAGGAAGAAAAGCTTTACCACATGAAGTGCGCCGTGTTAAATTTCATCGTCTTTTCCAAGTATTACAGTGGCATGTTGTAGCGCTACAAAAACATTTAAATGGGCAAGGTGAGAAATTACTAATTGATTTTAAAAAATATAGTGATAATTACCTCGCATTTGCCGCTTACTTAGCAACTAAAATAAAAGCACTACCGATTAAGTAGTGCTCTTTTTTTCATAAATAATTAGTAATTATTCTAAATCGCTAAAATCTTCAAGCGCCATCCGTTGACGACGACGAGCGCGTTTTTCTTCTTCTAATTCCGCGCGGTTACCATAGATTGCTAAAGTAATTGCACTTAATGCGCCCGCTAGGACAACAAGTAATGAACCAAAGACGAGAAAATCCATTTTCATTTTTTCCGCGAATGTTTCATCGGCAACACGCAGTGCGTTTTCTAGATTAGCAAGATTCATTCCAATTAAATGTAATACGACTAGAGTTAAACCACCAAGGGCAATCACGCCATAAATAATGTAAAGCGCTAATTCTCCACCATCAATCTTTCTTTTTGCCATAACTTCCTCCTAATTATAACTTACAACCGCAACTGAATAACCATCAACTCCCACATGGGTTGTGAAGACGGGACATATTTTTTTACTAAAGTTAATTCGAATATGTGGCCATCGTTCTTTGATTATATCATGGATTGCTTTAAATATATTGTCTTCTTTATCATAAGTAAATAATCCAACATAAACATTTTTAAAATTTTGCACAAAGTCATCAATTTTTCCTAAGATTACATCCATCGTTTTGCGCCGACTTCTGTTTTGCGCAATGACTTTTAATTCACCATCTTTAAACTCCACGAGCGGTTTGATTTTAAGTGCTGTGCCGATAATGTATTTTAACGGATTAAGCCTTCCACCACGGAAAAGATGACGCAAATTATCAATTTCAAATAACACGCGGTTTTGTGGAGCGCGAGCTTCAAGCGCCGCTAAAAGTTCATCAGCAGTAGGGTCTGTGTCTAAAAGTTCCACAAGTGAATGCATTAATAGATCCATCCCAATTGAAGCATTATTTGATTCGTGTATATATGTAGCAGCTTTGCGTTCTGGACTTAAACCTTCACGCGCCATTACTGCAATATTAAAAGTAGCGCTTAAACCGCTTGCTAATGGAAGCACGATTACTTCTTTATATCCTTCATCAAATTTAGCGTTAATCGCTTCTTCAAAATCTAAAATTGATGGTGAACCACTTTTTAAATTTTTTAAATTATGGAATTGTTTACGAAATTCCTCATCATCAATATCGAGTGCGCGATGATTGACACCATCAATCGCTACATTCATCGATACAAAAGTAATGTCATATTTTTTAACAATTTCTTCATCAATAATCGCTGTTGAATCAAAAATAAGTGCTGTTTTTCTCATATTTATGATAAATCCTCCGGATTCTTTCTTTCATTTTTCTTCATTTCTTCTTGGTGGGCTTTCGCTACTGGTAAAAAGATTGTGCGCCAATTAGTTTCAGCATCTTGTAATGTTTTAAGCGCAAATTCGTTTAATTCAGTAAATAATTCAGGGAAGTTTTTACCTTCAGGAAGTTGCCGCTGACCACCCATATGTTCAATAAATGCATTTGTTAAATCGGTCATTTTCTTATAAGTTAAGTTAGTAACACGATTATGTTTATTCATAAAGGCAATAAGTTGCACCATTTTATTAATGTCTTCGTTAATAAACTTTGCAATAGGATTTGGTTCACCCTTATGTTGTTGCATTGCATCACTAAACTCTTTAAATAATTTAAAGATATCGTTAATAAGGGCAAAGTACGATAAACTTCTAAAGAAATATTCATCAGCGGCCACTAGTTCTTCAATTCGTAATTCTAATTGATCATTATCTTTAGCGTATTTAATGTATCCGCCTAAAACATCAAGCAGTGTTTGATAAATCCCAATCGCCATTTCGTAAACCCGGTGATGCATTTTATCATCAACCTCAATACCCTCTCCTACTACTCTAAAGACTCGTGACTCTGGTGAATACATTTCTTTTTTAAATTCATTAATGTTTTCCACGAGTTTGTCAGCTTTTTCTTTATTAATGGATACAAAGTGCGCAAAAGGGGAACCTTCTGCTGTTAAAAGTTCTAGACTACGTCCGCGGTGTTCATAAATTTCTTTACTAAAAGATTGTTCCTTGCGTGGCGCAACATAACTTACCGTATCACGAATAATCATATTAATTTGGTAAATACCCAAAATATATTGTGTAACTTGATTCATAAATACCTTCTTTCTAAATATATTTTTCTAAATGATGGAACCGTCGAATAATTGTTTTGGCATATTTTTTAACATTCTTATGTGAGTGTTTCATACAGAAAGAATGCTCATAAAATGCTTTAAACATTGAAATATCATTCCCCGAATCACCAACAACATTAATATTTTCTTCAGGAATATTTTTCTCCGCTGCATATTTTTTAATCCCGTTAGCTTTTGAAACTCCTACCGGCGTAATCTCGATAAATCCGCCTGTCCAACTTGCTTCAAATTGATGCGGATAATGTTCACGCAAGTATTGATTAGCGCGCGCAGCTCTTTTAACACCACTCCGCGACATTCCAAAAAAGATCATTAATTTGTAGACATGTTTTGATTCAATTTCAGCAATAAATTCTTCATTAGAAAAATGATAATCTTCGGCATAGCGACCTTGTAAAAAGTAATAAACATTGTAAAAGAATTGAATAAACTTGCCGATCGGTGGAGTCGAGATTAAAAGCGGATATTTTTGTGAGATTAGCATTGTACCAAGAATGGGAAAGAGCGCATTAAGATCATAGAGCATTTTTTCAATTGGAAAATCTAAAAAATGTTCATCACGAATTTGGCCATCAACAATAGTGTAGGCCCCATTCATCCCAATCACATCGACTTCTTGGCCAAGCACTTCGAAGAGATTTTTCGTATAAGCCGGACTTCTTCCGGTGACTAATACGACTTTATTGCCTTCATCCATAAACTTCTTTAAGAACTTTTTATTCTTTCGTGAAATAAGCGAACGTGGTCGCTTTGGGTAGAAGAGTGTTCCATCTAAATCAGTTGCTAATAATTTGTAATTTTTCTTCATAGCGTAATAATTATACAATATATTTTTTATTTCTATTGAAATAAAGAAAAGGCTAGGATATCCTAGCCGATTTTTTTGATAAACTTCGTCGCTATTAACTATTTTACTTTATTTTCTGCTTGGATAATACCATATCCCCCATCATTACGGATATAAAGTAATGAGATTAAATTATCTTCAGCATCAAGATAAAGGAAGAATTTATGCGACAAGGCTTCCATGCGCATAATCGCATCTTCAAGTGACATTGGTTCTAAATAGATTGATTTAAGCCGTACGACTTTGTTTTCAGCTTCATTAACAGTTGCGTCTTCGATATTATCAAAGGCAATAGCTTGAGCAATTGCTTCCCCTAAACCAACGCGATTGCGTCGACTAAGCCTCGTTTTAAGTTTCCGCATTTGCCCTTCTAATGAATCAATTGCCTTATCAAAGGCGGCATAGAGATCTGCATCGCTTTCTTCTGCGCGGAAGATCATATGCTTAGTGAAGATTGTTACTTCAACCTTCGCTGTCGAGCGAATTTTCGACACTACTGCGCGACAGTCAATGTCATTGTCGATGACAAAGTATTTGTTCATGCGTGAAAGTTTCTTTTCTAACGCATTTCTTATTGCGTCGGTGACGACGATGTTTTTGCCAACAATTTGATATTTCATTTATCGTTTCCTTTCTATCAAGAGATGGCTTATGTATTCTTATTTTAACATGAGAATAGTAATTTATAAAGAGGAAGTTTTAATTTAGACTAAATATTTTTTAAAGTATGATTTTAATGCTTGTGCTTTATTAGTTTCTTCCCACGGAATATTAATGTCGGGACGACCAAAGTGACCAAGCGCCGCAAGGTCGCGATACTTAAACTTCGGCTTTCGTAAGCTAAATTCCTGAGTTATCATTCCTGGGCGACAGTCAAAATACTTGGAAATTGCCGCTAAAATTACTTCATCCGCGACTTTACCAGTACCAAATGTATCAATAGCAACACTTAGTGGCTCCGCTACTCCGATTGCGTAACTTAGCTGAATTTCGACTTCGTCACACACATCGCTTTCCACTAAGTTTTTAGCAATATAACGCGCGTAATAGGCAGCGCTGCGGTCAACTTTACTCGGGTCTTTACCGCTAAAAGCACCGCCACCATGCTTCGCGTATCCCCCGTAAGTGTCGACAATAATCTTGCGACCAGTTAAACCAGTATCACCAGCAGGACCACCAATGACAAAGCGTCCCGTTGGGTTAACTAAATATTTAAAGTCAGTATTTTTGCCAAAACTTTCCACTACTGGGATCATAATCTTTTGATGAATAAACTTTTTAAACTCTTCAAGATTAACGTCTTCATCATGTTGCACACTCATTAATACTGTATCTATTGCAGAGCTCCCATCTTCATAATAGCGCATCGTTACTTGCGATTTCATATCAGGTCTTGCACCGGGGAACTCACCGTCTTTTCGCATCTTAGTCGCGACACGCATAAGTTTATGAGCAATAACAATTGCTAAAGGCATTAACCCTGCACTTTCTTTTGTAGCGTAACCAAACATAATCCCTTGGTCACCAGCGCCTTGTTCTTCCGGTTTAATTTGTGTTACCCCTTGGGCAATATCACTACTTTGTTGATTCATTTTAATCACAATCTCCGCCGCATCAGCGCTAAAACCTAACTTAGGATTTGTGTAGCCAATATCTCTAATTACTTCACGAGCAATATTTTCATAATCTGGTTCTTCTTCTTTTGTTAGTGAGGTTTCACCACTGATTAAGACAAAATTAGTGGTAGCAAAAACTTCACACGCTACTCTTGCGTTAGGATTAATCGCTAACACTGCATCAAGAATTGCATCACTTATTTGGTCACAAACTTTATCGGGATGTCCCTCACTTACTGATTCACTAGTGAATAAACGATAATTAGCCATAATTTTATCCTCCGTTAATTAAAATTACTTTCGCAAGGAAAGTAATTTAACACTTTCCTTATCGTTACAAGATTTGCCTTTAGCGAGCACTTACTTATGTTCATAAGAGTTGCTACTACATCAATGCCACAATGTAGTTCTTGATAAGGTTAAAGTAAGTATAACAAAATATATAGTTGAAATAAAATAATACGAATGCTTATTGATTTAGATTTGCAAGATACTTAGTGATTGGCGCTAAATAACGTTCATTAGTCCAGTCCACTACCCTATTACCCGCAGCAAGCAAAGCTTTTTCCCATACTTCAAGTTTGTCTTTTTCTTTTTTAGCGAGCATTTTAAATAATAATTTACATAAGGTGCGATCAATGAATGTCATCTTATCCATGTTCCACGCTCCGCGCAAATAGAAACACGGTATATGTTTAAGGTCATCTTTTAAATTATGGTCTTTAAGTGTTTGAAAAGCTTTTTCATCAAACGGAGAAGCACCAACACAAAAAATTAATACTTTTTTATCGCTTAATAATTTAGCGTGTTTACGTAGAAACTTAACACCTTTAATCCCTGAAGCATAAATGCCGCTACCAAGAATAATTACATCATAATCTTTGATATGGCTCTTTTTAGCTTTTTTAACTGGGACAACATCAAAGTTAGTACTCTTGCTTAGCCAATCGACATATTTTTTGGTCGCTCCGTATTTAGAAAAGTAGAGAATTATTCCTTTCATCTTAATCAGCATCCTTTACATTATCCGCCATTGAACCTGCTTTTTTCCACAAGCGATCAGCTTTTTTCTTCCACGCGAAATATTTTTCTGGTGAAGTAGGATAGTTTTTATAATGTTTTGTTAATTTGTTGCCCGTGCTACTAGCGCCCATTAAACTACGAAGTGCCGCAAACGAGAACTTTCCTTTTAAGACACCCTTAATTAAGTTACCCGCTACACTTCCTTTTACTTCTTCATCATCACTCTTAAAGATAATGCCGTTTGCGTATAAGTAATCATTATCTTCTTTACTCATATTAACGGCCCCGACAAGAAGCGCGCGTTGACCAGCAAAGAGTGCACCTTCTCCCGTTTGATACATAACATTAATTGGCCATAATGCTTCTTTTGTTGGATATTTATCATCTTTTAAGGCGTTAGCGACTACATCTGCGGCTGGCGTCGATTGCACCCAAGCAGCGGTAATGCCTTCACCGTTAAAAGGTTGCGTTAAGCATGCTGCATCCCCTAAAACAAGAAAACCGTCACTTACAAAACTATAGGGCGGACGCCGATATGGGGTTGCGCCCCACTCTTCATATTGCAAATCATATGCGGGTAGCTTAATACTATCTTCAAACTTCTTCATACATTTCCGCGCATAATCAACGGATATATTCGCGCCAACCCCGACAATTGCTCCGTCTTTATTTTGTTGTGGGGCGATCCAGCTTTTGTAATAAGGCCAACTTAAAGACATATCAATCTTAATGTTCGGATCTTTTAGTTTTACATATTTTAAGAACACATAGAACTTGTCGCGTGGACCAATTGGAAATGTTTCCATGTATGGATCTTTTACTACTCTTCTTACGACACTAGGGATTCCTGAAGCATCAACAACAAGCCGAGCGTTATAAGTTTTTTCATCCTTTGTTTCTATCCCGCTTATTCGTCCTTTAGTGTCATAAATTAAATCTTTAAACTCTGTAGCAAACTTAAATTCAACATTCTCTTTGATTGCCTTATTGCGTAGTCTTTTAATAAATAAAGGCAAATGCATGACGCTTACTTCTAAGAAATTTTTCTTTTCATAATTATCAAGCGCTGAACGCGAATAAATATAGGAAAACTTTGAGACAAACTCTTCATCACCTGCTTTTGACTCCGGTAAATTAAAGCGGGCAAAAGATTCTGTAGTAAAGTGGAAAATGTCTAAGCGTTTCGCTAAATCTTTTTCTTTATCTTTGTCGATTACAAGTACTTTTAGCCCGCGTTTCCCTAGTAAATAAGCAAAATAAGTGCCAGCGGTACCTGCCCCGACAATAATTACATCATAATTATTCATATGTATCCCTCCATTTTTATTGTGACATATTTATTACTAAAAGTAATTAGTGTTTACGATAATTTTAAAATTTATAAACAAAAAAACATCTCGTGAAGTAGATGTTTAATGTTTTAATAATAATTAGATTAATCTAGGCAAGTTTTACAATTTCGCCATAAACTTCGCCACAGATACCCGCTGCGTTAGCTTCGTCAGTGTCAATGTGCATAGCAAGCGCAAAGTCTTCACGAACCCGCACGACAACATCTTCAAACACAAGACTACGATCACATGTTTTAACACGAACGCCGACGACTTCACCATTTTTAACATTGAACTCTTTTGCGTCCGCTGGTGTCATATGGATATGACGTTTTGCCACGATTAAACCTTGTTCTAAAGTAACTTCACCTGCTGGGCCAACAAGCTTAACACCTGGGGTGCCTTTAATGTCACCACTTTCACGCACTGGGACATCTAGTCCTAAAGTAAAAGCATCAGTTAGTGAAACTTCAACTTGCGTATCTTTACGCGTTGGTCCTAACACAGTAACGCGTTCAATATTACGTTTCGCACCAACGATTGTTAAACGTGTTGTCGTGGAAAATTGCCCGGGTTGACTAAGCGGTCCTCTAACTTCTAAAGTAGCGTCTTCACCACATAATATTTTTAAGTCTTTTTCACTTAAATGAATGTGACGTGCAGATGTTTCAATAAGTATTTTTTTCATGTAACTTTCTCCTTTATATAGCACATAAATTATAACAATAATCATCTTATTTTGCTATTGACTCACTATTAATAGTGAAATTGAAGGCGGATTTAGTTAAAAATGATAATATATTATTTACCGAGAAAGGAAATTCTTAGTTATGTTAAAGAAGTTTTTATCAAATAAACAAAACCAAGCTGAAATATTACGCTTCATTATTGTTGGTGTAATTTGTACTTTAGTGGATTTTGGTGTTAGTTCACTGATTCAATATGTTGTTTACCCCGTCGCTGAAGCACTGAAGATTGGACCCTTTACAATTACACCAAATATATTTCTCGCAGCGCTTTTTGGTTTTATCTTTGGGGTAATCACTAACTACATTCTTTCCGTTATTGTTGTTTTTAAAAATGTCGAAAATAAGAAAACATCCCGTTCAGCGAAAGGTTTTATTATTTTTGTGCTGTTATCCACTGGTGGTTTTTTAATAAATTATGCCATTAAAGAATTAGGTAACTTAATTATTCCGATGGACACTAATTATATTTGGTTTGTATTCATCTTTGGTGTTGCGACATTCGTTGTCTTAATTTATAACTATGTGACGCGTAAACTTATTTTATTTAAACCTAAAAAAGAAGAAATGATAAAAAGTGATGAAAACACCACTACTTCTAGTCAAGAAAAAGAGTAAATAACAATCTTTTGTATTATTGTGATTGAAACATTTATAAAAGTTGTTATAATTTAATTCGACGCAGCCATGGCGGAACTGGTAGACGCGTACGTTTGAGGGGCGTATGGTAATCCCGTGTGAGTTCAAGTCTCACTGGCTGCACCAGTTATCAAAAATTAGTCCTACTTCGTAGGGCTTTTTTTATATTTCATCATAGTCATTTTAAAAGTTATGAGATACAATAAAACATATACAGTGTTAGTAACATTAACACTAATATTAATGCCCCTCATTAATAACCGCGACACGGAAAGGGGTTTTAGCTATGACTAACACTAACATTAAACTTATCACCGAAAAAACAAAACACGAATTATTTATTTTAAAAATTGATGTCATACTTGTAAGACACGGTTTAAAAAGAACGCAAATAGTTTACGACCGAGCAGGTCAAGTAGCGGTGAGCTTCGTGCCGCCTAAAAGAAAATAGTATTCCACGCAATAAGTAATATTTTAATATATGGTAAACTTTACTTAAGTAAGAGGATGCAAATGAATACTTTTAAAACTAAATGGAAAGAAGGTATTACGAAAATTGACTCATTTTTTAATATGCTATTTGATTATTTTATGAAGTTCTTCCGCAAATATTACTTATGGATTGCTTTTGCCTTTATTTTAGCTATTTCCTTTTTCGTCCGTTATGCATTTTTTGATTATTTAAGTGGCGACATGCATAACTTTCTCTTACAGTGGTTTAATCACTTAAAGGCTAATGGGGGGTTAAAGGCAATGGGTGATTACCCGTGGACTAACACACTTGGTGTTAGAGCAGGGGACTATCCTGTATCTTACATAACACTGCTCGCCCTTCTTTCGTATTTACCATTTGAAGGGATTGTTTCAATTAAATTACTTAGTGTCTTTTTTGATTATGTACTCGCTATTGGAGCGGTACTTATAATTCGTGAATTTAATAAAAACTCTTATTTCTCGCTATTAGCGTTTGCCATTTTAGTATTTTTCCCCACGAGCATTCTTAATTCCGCTGTGTGGGGTCAATGTGATCAACTCTATGTTGCGCTTATCGTCTGGACAGTATTATTCCTTATTAAAAAGAAACACTTTTTAGCAATGATTTTTTTAGGACTAGCGTTAGCGACAAAACTACAAACAACATTCTTTTTGCCGGTGTTAATCTTTATGTGGCTCGCTAAAAAGTTTAAACTCCGTTATCTTTTAGTAATGTTCCTCGTTATTTTTCTTACCTTTATCCCTAGCTATATTGCCGGCGCTCCTTTTAGTATGCCTTTTAATATGTATCGTTCACAAATTGGGTTATATACGAACGCAAATTATGGAGCAGGATCATTATATGCTTTCTTTGAATTTCCAAAACTTTACGCCGGAATAAAGCGTGTTGGTGTTTATGTTGCTTTTATCGCAATTGGCGTTACACTTTTAGTGCTCTTCCACTATAAAGTACCAGCAACGCCTAAAAATATAATATATGTCACTGCACTATTTTCATTAGTGTCACCCTTTTTCTTACCACATATGCATGAACGCTATTTCTATATGGCGGACGCTTTTTTAATTATTTATGTTTTAGTATTTAAACGTAAGTACATTTATGCGGCACTGATGTCTTTTTCAAGCGTCTTAACTTATACACACTTTTTAACTGGTCAATACATCTTCAAGTTTTTAGATAAAGACTGTGTAAGACTTTCTGCGCTAATAAATTTAGGATTAATTATTGCTTTAATAATTGACGCTAAAAGTGTATTAGAAAAAGAACCGGCAGAAGAATTACTTGAACTTGAAACAGAACAAAGTGAAGTTTAGGCTTTTTCTTGTTCTTCTTTTTTCTTTTTATTTAAAACACTGATTACGATAGTGCCCGCTGCACTTAATATACCAACAGGAATACCAAGTTGATAAGTTAATTCAACATATTTTATAGTGATTTTATGGGCACCGGCTTTAGGGATAGTAAAGCCTGTAAAAATATTAAAACGCGTTGTTGTCTCAACTTTTTTACCGTCAATAAACACGCGTAAGTTTTGATTATAAGGCAAAGTTAATAGCATATATTGATTATCTTTTTTCGTCACTACACTAGCGCTGTACTTAGATGTTTTTTCTTGCTTAATATCAACTTCAGCAATAGCCTTAATCGCATTAATGTATTCATTTAAAACACTTAAGTCTTCGTAATATATCGCTTCCTGTAATTTAATACTTTCTTGTGGTTTAGTAATTGCCACACTTAATCGTGTACTAGCGGTGTTACGCCTAATACCGTTAATTTGATAACCGTGATAAGAAAAATATGTCGTGTATATATTGCGATCATATAACGCTAAGTCATTACTCTTTGGTCCGTGAATATAGTAATAATAGTTTGTGTTTTTATCAAGTGTAATATCATAATCAATCGTGCCGGAACTAACTACTTTATAGTAATAATCTCTTGGGAGCGGAGTAACATTACTTAGCGTCTTTGTATAAGTTGCTTTTTTAAAGATGTCTTTAGGTTTACCTAGTTCATCTTTCACAGTGCGTGTAATTGTTTTAAATAAATGATTTTGATATTCAAACATATCAAACCAATAAACACTGCTACCACCATCAACATATACACCATCTCCAACATAACTAATATTCGTATCTTCAATCGGCATTAAAAATGGTAAGGCGTAAGTGTTAAGATATGTATTTATATCATCATTAAGTCCGTCATCCACAAGCGGTAATTCACGCACAAAGTCAAAGTTACGATTCACTCCATTATCAAGTAGATACTTTACACCTAAATAGCTATTAATCGCTAAAGTTGAACCGTTCGCATAATTTAAATTAAAGCCGTTATAATGAAATCCAATCTTTAGCATATAATCCATTACTTTCTTTTTTTCGCTTGAAGAATAGTGTGAAATACCGTTGTAATTAAAATACATTGAGTCATTATTAGCCATATTATATGTACCGCTGCGGATGAATGATTTCTCTAAACGATAGAGTGAATTATCGCTTTTTTTAAGGAAATCAATTGCTCTGCCAATGCGTTCATCATTACGATATGCCGTCATTGATTCGTGGTATACTGTATCACTAAACACTGACAAAATGCGGTTAGAATTGCCAAATACATTAATCGCGCTCACGATTATAAGCAGGAAAGAAACACTCGCCGTAACATATTTTTGTACTCTTTTAGAATTGTCTTCTTCCCCTTTTTGCTTAAAGATAAATTCATTGAGCACGAAGAAAATAACTAAGACGCAAAAGGTTATACTAAAATATAAAATACTTTTTTTATCATACGCAAATTCATTTTTGGTAAGCGAAATAATTAAGAATAAATAAACGATTACCGGAGCAATAAAAGCATACCATTTTGTCGCTTTATACTCTCTAAAGTTAAGGGAAGCAAAGTAAATAACAATAAAACTAAAAATAAACCCGTAGCGGCACGGAAACCAGTTCGGGGCTGGACCACCGTGGAAGAGATGATCAACACCTTTATTAAATAACGCTACTACATAAATTAACACTAGAGTTAAAGCTGCAATTCTTTGTTTACGACTAAATGCACGATTAGCAAAGAACATAATCATTAAAAATAGTGGTAATGCACCAGCGTAAATTACACTTGTGGGTTCCATAATATCTTTCATTCCAATATGATTCCCGTATAGGAAACCGCGTTCAATATCAACAAGCGCATAAAATTCTTTAATTCTTTTTGATAAGTTAGTAAAACTCATTGAGCCTTTTGTCCCTAAAATATTTACAAGCGCTGAACCCCAAAAGGCAAACGAAATTAAACCTGCTAGTAGTGAACTTAAAGTAAAGGTTAAAAGTAATTTTTTCCGAAAATACATTCGTGAATTTAGACTTATAAAATTGTAAAGGAAAAAGAAAACAGAAAACATTGCCACCATAATCCCGATATACCACGAAGTAGCAATGACATAGGCTAACGCAAAAATGTATAAAAGCGCACTCTTCTCTTGTGTAAGTAGATGAATACCTAAAGCAACAAGCGGTAAAGCTAATACTCCATCAAGCCACATAATGTTTGAATAATAGACAAAGTTATACGCCATTAGTGCATACGCAATACTAAAGATTAAGTTAACAAAACCGTTTTTATTAATAGCCGCTAAGCTTATATAAGCAGTTAAACCACTTAGTGCTATTTTAATAATGACAAGCCACATTAAGGCTTTTGGTAATTCAACATTTGCAACAAACTTTAGCACTAAATTAAAGGGGGATGCTAAGTAGTAAGTGAAAATTGAAAGAAAATCACCACCAGTTACTTTCCCTAATGTATATAAAATAGTATTGTCGCCATCTAATATCGTTTTATAATAACGGAAAAAGGCAATATACTGTCCGCGCAAATCAACCATCGCTAAAGAATGCCCGTCGGCACTAAAAGGGTAATATCCATGTTTTGAAAATAAAATAATAGCAAGGATAAACGGAATAAAAAAAGCTAAGACAAAAGGTAAAGCAGTAAATGTTATACGACTGATATCTTCTTTTTTAATACACTTAATTTTGTTTATCAGTGATTTCACTTTGGATTACTTCTTCTTTCTTAAAGTTTACAAGCAGCGTAATCATTAACACAACACAAATTAAAAAGGCAATATTATAGAGTGTCCCATATCCGTAGAATATACTAATCGCAATAGCGCCTAGTATAATCATAATGAGCAACATTATAAAATTAATGACCCGTACTTTTTTACTTTTAAAGTAGAAAAATGATGTAGCAATAAAAATAAGAAGCGGGATGAAATAAGGTAAGATAAACGGCCACAATGGTGAAGCGAACATATTAAAGCCGCTGACATAATTAATGACGAGCCCGCGTTCAGGTAAACGTTTTCGTAATGTTGCAAGCGGTAAAAAGAAACTTAAAACCATTAATATATTAATAGTATCGAGTTTAATAATTACTTTCTTCTTAAATTTCATGTTTCACCTCTTTGTTTAATTATAGTATGAAAATAATAAATTGTTACATGAAAAAGATAAAGTGACAAAATAGAAAATGAAGTTTTAAAAATAGATATTTTCAATTTAGCGGATATTAAAGTGACAAAAAAGGGTATTGTAAGTAAAAAATATTGTTATAATGAGGGTGGAAGAAGCAAAAAGAGTTAAAAACTTTGCGCG
>Ga0116190_1002152_pt1 | contig 16021 bp, 10 predicted proteins | sample AD_JPNTR4_MetaG_FD_89808 | JGI IMG/M metagenome (GOLD analysis project Ga0116190, IMG submission 89808) | Active sludge microbial communities of municipal wastewater-treating anaerobic digesters from Japan - AD_JPNTR4_MetaG | ecosystem: Engineered > Bioreactor > Anaerobic > Digestate | place...
TGGCTTATGTCCTTTTCGATTCGCCGCAGATGTCGGTTACCCCGGGTCAGGCAGCGGTTTTCTACCAGGGCGAGCGTGTGCTCGGCGGAGGATGGATAAAGGAGTCGATCAGGAGCGCCAGTGAATGCCAGGTATGAGTGCCGAACGATCGATACTGATTGTGGCGGGAGAAGCTTCCGGGGAGCAGCATGCCGCCGGCCTGATGGAGGGGGTGAAATGTCTGTTCCCGAACCTCACGCTTCACTGGTTTGGCGCCGGCGGCCCGCGCATGGGACAACAGGGGGCAGAGCTGCTTGGAGACGTTTCGCAGTTAGGTGCCATCGGTCCTTGGGACGCTTTGGCTCATCTGGGCGATTACCTGGCTCTTTACCGACGGCTGGTCCATGAGGCCGAGCGACGCCGGCCGAATCTTGTGGTTCTGGTTGATTTTCCAGAATTCAACCTGCGGCTGGCGAGGCGTCTGCGTGAACAGGGCGTGCCGACCGTCTACTTTATCAGCCCCCAGGTTTGGGCCTGGCGTATGGGCCGTGTCAATCAGATCCGCAAGTATGTGGATTTGATGATGGTCATCTTTCCCTTCGAAGTTGATTTTTACCAGCGGCACGGTGTCAATGCCGTGTATGTCGGCAATCCGACTTACTCGTCGCTGCGTCACCGGCTCATCACAACGCGCCGTGAGCTGGATGAGCCAAAGCGGGTGGCTCTCTTTCCTGGCAGCCGAAACAAAGAGATCAAACGCCTGTTCCCGCTGCTTCTTGATTGCGCTCGGTACGTGTCGAATCGTGCGGCAGTCGAGTTTCGGGTAGCCAAGGCGCCCTCAGTGAGACGTGATCAACTGGAATGCATCTATACTTCTTGGACGGCTAAGACAGGCGTTAAACTTCCCCTCACGATTGGGGAGGAAGAATCGGCTGCCCTGCTGGCAAGTTGCGATTGTGCCATAATTAAGAGCGGTACCTCTACGCTGGAGGCCATGGTTCTTGAAGTGCCTTTTGCGATGGTTTACAGGATGGCGCGGCCTAGTTGGTATGCCGTGAAGCCCTTTGCCAGGACAAACACGTATTGCCTGGCTAACCTGGTTGCCGGAACGCGTATTGTGCCGGAATTCGTCCAGGACCAGGCGACTGCTGCCAACATAGGGGGATACATCCTGAGGCTCTTGACAGACAGGGCCGAGCATAGCCGGATCAGGGAGTGCCTGAGACAGGCAGCCAGCCGGCTGGGTGAGCTCGATGCTTACGACGAAGCAGCGAGGCGTGTGGGCGCGCTCTTGCTGGAAGGTTCAACAGTAAGATGAGAAAACTTGCGATTTACACCGCGGCGCTGGTTTTTACCGCCGGCTTCGTATTTCCCCAGGACGATTCGCCGGGCGCACCAGGTGCGGTTCAGGTGGACGTCCAGCATTACGAGATCAGCGCCGAGATTATTCCCGAAAACGGGTTTTTGCGAGGCGAAGCCAAGATTCGCTTCAGCGTTCTCCAGGATGTTCTGACCATCCCGTTCGATCTTAACAGTCGCTTGAGTATCATCGAGATCGTCGACCTGGAAGGGACCTCTTATTCCACGAGTTTTGATGGAGTTGAGAGCCAGCGTCTGGGCGTTCGCGGAGAGAATCCGTTCCGAGCCGGAGCCGATACAACCCTGGTTTTCCGCTTTGAGGGCGGCTTGGAAAGACAAGAGTATGCTTTCCTGGACACTCCCAGAACTGAAAAAGCCGTTATCCACCGTGATGGCGCCCTCCTTCTGCCTGAAGGCCATTGGTTCCCGTCGTATCGCTTGCAGCTTGACGCGGCCACGTCGGATGTCAAGATCTCGGTTCCTCTTGGATTTAGCGTGGTGGCGCCGGGAGTCATGCAACCTACCGAAATTTCCGGTGTGACTGAAGTTTTTCGCTGGAAAAGCACGGCTCCTGTGACCCGGATTCCCGTTGTGGTGTCTCGGTTTTTCCGCCAGGAAGTCGAAGCGGCGCCAGTGCCGACGACGTTATTTGTAGCAGAAGAGCACGACCAGGACCTGGCTCCGCTGACACGCGAAATAAATCAGATCTTGGAGTTTTTTGCCAAAGAGTACGGCAGCTTCCCGTTTGAAGCCCTTAACATAGCGGCCGCCGGCAACGTTAATTTGTCTTCTACCGGCGCGCCGGGCCTAATCTTGCTCGAAGATGGGATTCTGCTGGCGAAAACCCTTCCCGTCGTCGAGATAGCTCGAAGACTCGCGGCACAATGGTGGGGCTATTCTGTACGGCCCAAGGAAATATACGACGCATGGCTGCAAGACGGCTTTGCCACTTATGCGGCGCTGCGTTACATCGAAAGCAAGTACCCTGACCGATATCAAACCGAATTGGCCAAACAGGCTGTAAATGCTCTCAAGTATGAGCAGAAGGCGGCTATCGGAAAGGGATTCGAGTTAGGTGAAGGTTCCCCCGAGTACCAGTCAATCGTGGCGAGCAAGGGCGCATGGGTTCTGTACATGCTCGGACAGCTGATAGGCAAGGAAAAACTCAACACCCTGCTGATCGATTGGTATCGCCAGCATGTCGGCAACTACGCGACAACTCCCGAGTTCGTCAGGTTCGTGCAGGAACAGTCAGGTGCGGATTATAAGTGGTTTTTTATGCAATGGGTGGAATCCACGGGCGTGCCAGATATCCGGGTCGATTACTCGATTCTCAAAAGGCGCGACGGGACTTTTGCGGTTCGCGGCCAGATAAAACAGGACCAGGAGTTGTTCCGGATGCCGCTTGAGATGTTGATTGAAACCAAGGGGCAGGAAGAAAGAAAGAAAATCACGCTGAGCGGCAAGACAACGTCCTTTAATTTCACCACGCAGACGCTTCCTGTCTGGGTGAAGCTCGACCCGGACGGCAAGATCCTTCGCGACTCCGAGCAGATGCAGGTCCAGGTGCAGATTGCGCTCGGTGAGGAGTATCAGGCGAAAGGCGAGTACGTAGAGGCTATTCGGGCGTTCGAGAAAGCCCGGGAGCTGGATCCGCGCAGTTCATTGGCCGCATACCGGATGGGTGAGGTGATGTTCCTTCAACACAGTTTCACCAACGCGGCGAATGCTTTTCGCGATGCCTTGAACGGCGATCTGAAGCCTGATTGGGTGGAAACCTGGACGCACATCTACATGGGGAAGATCTACGACATTTTGAATCAGCGCGAAAGGGCGACGGCCGAATACCAGAAAGCAATTAACACGAAGAATGACTACAACGGCGCCCAAGCCGAAGCCCAGAAGTATCTGAAAGAGCCCTTTACCAAGCCCCAGAGCATTATCGGGTGACAACGCCCGATGGATTCGCTCCCTATCGGGCGTGCACTCGTTCCACTGCAAACTCGGCGCCTGGACCATGACAGGTACCGCAAGCTTCTCCAAACTGTGACGTATTGACGAAAGCATGGGCTGCGGCTTCTATGCTGTCGTGACAGCTGAGGCAGGCAGCCGAGTTGGGCTGAATCGGAGTGAAAAACTCTCTTGGCGCGTGGGTCGCCACCACTCCGCTCGACGGTATCTGGAAAGTATCACCTTGGTGGCAGCTGGTACACAACCTCAGGTCTCCCGGGTAAACCACCTCGTTGTAGGAATGGGGCTGCATTCCAAAACCGTAGACCGTGAACTCCCTCGTCAGGGCCTCTCCACGGTGTATTCGATGGATCAGGAATTTGAAATCAATTGACTGAGGCGGGTTCTGTTCGGCGGGGCGCGCCGGGGCGTCGGTTGCCGTGGGATTATGGCAGAACTGGCAGTATTCAGTCGCGTTGTGACGGATACCGCCATGGAATTCCAGGTTACCATGGCAGGCTTCACACTGTTGATCTGTCACGATAACCCGTCGTGGCTGGAGTTCTCCCGTTACCGCGAAGTACGCGACCGGATTCTCAGCTGTCTCGCGCACTTGTGTCGGCTGTGGCTCCCCTGCGTCTATCATTACGTTCCGGTAAGCTTCGGCCGAGACAGCGTAAGTTCCGGCGGCATCAGCCGGAAGAGGAGTTTTGAAGGTGTAGCGAAAGGCGTCACCTGCGACCGCGGAATCGGTGAGCGCGCTTTCGCTGATCAGGGTCGTATAGTCCGTCGTGTTTCCAGCGATCACTAAATTGAAGAAATTCAGGCTGGTAGGGTGAATTGTCTCACCGGCGTCATTCTTGATACTGAAAAGCACCGAAGGATTCTGTCCGGGGGCGCCTGTTACTTCCAGGATATCGATATTGATTCCCTGAAGTTGTTCTGACTCGGTCGTGATCGTATGTGCGCCTTGTACTGAAGCGTCGAATTCATGCTCTCCAAACGGCAAATGACAGGTTCGACAGGCCGCGTTAGAGGTAACTGGGAGTCCCCGGTGCCCTTCACCCGTCGCAAAGTTGACGTTGTCATGACAGGAACCGCAGGCTTCGATGCTGGGTTTTAGTAAGAACGCTTCCTGCTGAACTGGCGCTGGTTCAGTCCCGCCATGACAGGATTCGCAATTCAGGATGTTTTGCGGAAAGGCGACGTGCGAGAAGTCAAAGACGCGCTGCATGAAGCCGATCACCTGATAAGGCATGCCCGCTTGGACACTCGGCAGGTTCCTTCCCATGTGTATTTTGTGCGTCATGACTTTCATGTCTAGGTTGGCGCGGGTGTCGGGATCTTCCAGTTGAGGTGTATGGCAAAGCACGCACAATTCTATTTTTTGCCGTGCTCCGCCATGAGCTTCGACAGCCCCATCTGGAATCGACGGATCATGGCAGCGGCGGCATGCCTCATTGCTGACCACGTCACGCACGCTTTGAGGCGTTGGGGCGGCTGGAGTGAAGTTCACGACCTCGTTGGCGTGGAACGACCCGAGGTTGAACTCGGCCAGATCCCTGGTAGCGTAAATGCCAACAGCAAATGTGCTGTTCGGGTTGAAATCCGCCCGAAGCGGTGTCGCAAAAGTGTACCGGTAGGTTCCGCGTTCCAGCTCCTCGGTAATTCCTCCCTGATCGGTGCCAGGCTGTTGGGTAGTCACGTTTGTTATCGGGCTGGTTACCTCGCGTAAGGTAAGAGCCACGTAATCGGGAACCCCGCCGGGTTCCGGCGGGAGTTCAGCCAGGACGAAATTGGCTGTGACGGGCCCGGGAGTGAAGACTCCGGCGCGGTCGAGCGCCAGACCCTCCGAATCGGTGATCCTGAAGACGACCGAAACAGTCCGTTCGTTGACTGCTACATCGCGCACTTCGAGATTCAAACCTGGTCGAACAAACACTAGTTGTGCACGTGTCAGAAAATCTCCTCTCGAGGATCTGTCGCGGCGCAGCTTTTCCATGGCCTGAGTCGAAAATCCGAGCAGAAGGAGAGACAACAACACGAGAGACAGCGGACGATAAAAGCGCCTCGTACTCATGAACCGCTCCGTACGTTCCTTTACGCTTTTGAGGGATGCCTGCAGATCATTCTGTCATGAGTCCGAGGGGACCTCAAATAAGGAGTTGCTGGCTCGGGTTCCTCGTCGGAGCGGGTGCTTGGGAGAGACCCTGACCCCGAGAGACGTAAGGGAGAGACGTAATGGACTGTCCCCATCGGCGTACGCTTATCGGCCCGTAACAAGCTACCCCAACTCTCCGCGGCTCGAGCGCCAGAACGAGCAGAAGGCACCCTCTGTTCGTAGTACCGGCTTTAGCCGGGCAGTTGCCCAGCGGACAATTGTTGCAATATGACCGATTTAAGGCCCGGCTGAAGGCGGTACTACAAACAGGGAACCCAGGCGGCGGTTGAAGTCCCGCGTCCGGGTCGCTCCGCTTGTCGGTGTAACAGACTACGCCAACTCTTTGCGGCTCGAGCGCCAGAACGAGCAGAAGGCACCCTCTGTTCGTAGTACCGGCTTTAGCCGGGCAGTTGCCCAGCGGACAATTCTTGCTATATGACCGATTTAAGGCTCGCCTGAAGGCGGAACTACAAACAGGGAGGTCCGGCCACAATCAGTCTGTGGCAACCTGCTCGAGTTCTCGGCTACACGCACACCTCAGCCTGCGGTTTTCGGTGTCAGATTGACAATGTTCTTGATCTCGATACGGCCTGATTTCACTTCCACAAACGGCTGGCCGTCCTTCAGGCCGACCGTTCCGAAACCGGTTGCCGTAGCCAGGAACGATCGGAAGTTATTTCCTATCCTGGAATCGAGATAGAGCGTCTGCTCAACTGCGTCGTAACGCGCACCGGTCAGTGCCTGCAGCAGCCCGTAGCAGGCCAAGGCGCGTGCGTACCAGTGCCCGCACTCGTACTCGTCGAAGGGATTGCGAATCGTTCCGTCGTAACGCTCGCGACAGGTTCTGACGATTTCCAGCCCTTCTTCCACCATGCCTTCCAGTATCAGATGAGATGCAACCTGATACTCGATGCCGGTCCAGACCTCATTGCTGTACACGAAGGGAAGCGAGAGTTGTCCGCCCTTTGGCCAGGTGCACAGGAGCAGCCCGCCTTCGTTCCCCAAGGCGAATGAAGGACGCTGCGGGTTGATATGGTCACTCAGGTCCTTCTTTAAGTTGTAGCGGTGGATCGCCTTCAAGCTGCTGCGAACCTTATCTTGATCGACGATTTCGCCCAGTCCGGCCATCTGGGCTATCCAGAATCCCAGGACGCCATCGGACAAACAGCCTTTTCCATACTGGTACTTCGGACCCTCTTTCTGCAGGAGTTCGATCGCTTCGGGCGAGTAGTCCGTATTCCAGACTCCCTTCGAGGATTCCACCGGATCTTTGGCCTTGAGTCCCTTCCACTTGATCTGCTGAATGAAGTACTCCCCGTCGAACAACTCCGTTTCCATGCAGGCTCGGCCCTGCGCGAGGAGTCTCGCGTAGCGCTCCGTATTGTCCTGCAAGGCCTCTCCCATCCGCACGGCTGCCGCTAGTGCGCCCAGGTAGAAGCTGGTGCACATTCCATCCGGCCCCCAGAATTCGATGTCATAGGTGTTGTGATGCGGCTCTTCGACGACTCCCTTCTCGGTGGGATCCCATGTACGGATGCAGTATTCGAGGCTTTGCTTGACGCGTGGCCAAAGACGTCTCAGCCACTCGGTGTCGCCGGAGATCCTCCAATCCCTGTAGACCTTCATGATCCCACCCAGCTGCCCATCGGCGGCCGCATGGAAGTCATGTGTCGTAGGACGAATCGGGAGTGCCGTGCGAAAAGTCTGGTGACCTTGTTCATCCTGGCTCTCACCGAACTCGGTTTCACGCAGACCGCGTTCAAGGTCGGGAAACAGGTGAGCGATAGCCTGCGCGTAATTCCAGACGTGTGTGCACGAACCGTGACAGCACCCCTGGTTATCGCTGCAACCCTCGAAGCACCACAGGCGCCCGTCACATTGGCGCTGCACGGTAGGCGACTTGAGAATCGTCAGATTGGCCGAGATCGCTTCCACTACTTCCGGCGGCAAGGTGGTGTCGTAGAAGGTATCTCGAAAGATCGTGCTCTTTGACTTGAGTTCATCGTAATTCGATCGCCAGTACTCAGCCACCTCCTCTATTGATCCGAAGCGGCCGGCATACCAGGGGACATGATACTTCCTGGTGGGACAGCAGCGCTCCTGGCCCTCGCATCCTTTGGCTTCGGGTGTGCCCTCGGGATCGTCGCCGTAACGCAAATCGGTCTGAGGGACATACCACGCGAACATCAACCGGACCGTTTTCCGCTCCCCGGGTCTCAACCTGAAAGGCACAAACAGTGATGCTCCTGGCGCCTTCTCGGGGACTGGCGGTCGCGCTATCGCCTGATGATTCAGGATAGAATTCCATGCCATCGTCAATGAGTCCCACCATCCACCGCGGAACCAGCAATGGTCCACGACGGCTTCCGGATCATCGACGAAAGCCGCGAATTCTCCTTGTTCATGCGGCCTCTCCTTAGAGCCTGATTGCGCAAGGATAAAGCCCCTTTGAATTGCCCGGATGGAATCGCCGCCTCTTCTTCCTAACGCCATAAAGTTCTTGGCGTTGTATGAGAAGAGGAGGGAAAGCTCCCGGCCGGCGTTATTGACAAACGTATACTCGAAGCCACCTACCGGCAGACTGGAGTTGTCGGCGTCGCCGGGGATGAAGGGACTCCAGCCGTTGAGCTCGATTTGAAGGGGGATATCTGGGTCGCTTAGGGACACGCGGGCAAAAGGGAAACGGGCTTCAAACTCGGCCTCCTGGAAGCGTGGAAAGCCGTAGCTGGTCGCACTCGCCCCGTTGCCAGCGCCGGGCATCCCGAAGACCTTCCATTCAGGCACCAGTCCTTCGAGCACCTTGACGCCGTTTTTCAGTCCTTTAATGGAAATGGCGGCGAAAGTGCACGGCTCGTTGAATATCTCGGGTTTGTTGCGGATGCTGAAATGTGAAAAGGCTCCTGTGCCCTCCAGGCAGAGCATCCCTGCCCCGATGCCGCCTATCGGGAAGGCAATGCGGTTGAGATGCAGTCCCCGATAGCGAGTGTTGAACTCTCTTTTTTCGGCCCTTGCCTTGAGTGCAGCCACCGATGCGGGCGTTAGGTAGACGCCCGGGAAAGCTCCCGAAAGTTTTAGAAAATCGCGCCGGATGAATCTCATGACGGCGATTGTAAAAGAGTTGGCACCGGTTTTCACGAACGAATTGATCGGAGGGCCTAATTCGCGCGTTATCCGTGTCTTCCGCGCTTTCCGCGGGAACGAAACCCCCGGGAGGCGCGCAAGGCGGATTTGACTTTCCTTTTCTCCCCCGGCTATTCTTCAAGGCAGTAATTATCTAGGTGTAAAGACTAAGTTTATGATAATTGGAGTTCCAAAAGAGATCTGGCCTGGAGAAAATCGAGTCGCCCTGGTTCCGGAGTCGTGCAAAAAACTCTCAGCGGCGGGAATTGACATTCTTTTGCAGCAAGGCGCCGGCGCGAACGCATTTCTGCAGGACGCTGCCTATGTCGAGGCAGGTGCACGCGTGGCCGCAGACGCGGCTGCGCTTTATCGTGAAACTGATTTCATTCTGAAAGTTCAGCCGCCTTTGGAAGCGGAAGTGGAATTGATGCGACCGGGTGCAATGCTTCTTACCACCTTGATGCCGACGCGTCATCTTCCAATAGTTCGCAAGTTGGCGGCGAGGAACGTGACTGCCTTTGCCACCGATGCGATTCCGCGCATCACCCGCGCTCAGACCATGGATACGCTCTCTTCCATGGCAAATATCACCGGCTACAAGGGTGTGCTCCTGGCCGCCTCGGAGCTACCCAAGTATTTCCCGATGTTAATGACTGCCGCTGGAACGGTTTTTCCAGCCAAGGTCTTTGTCATCGGCGCGGGTGTGGCCGGGCTGCAGGCCATTGCGACGGCTAAACGGCTTGGTGCCACCGTGACGGCCACTGACGTTCGTCCGGAAGTTAAAGAGCAGATTGAAAGTGTCGGCGGTCGATATGTCGGTATCGAACTGAAAGAAAGCGCCGCCGCAGGAGGCGGCTATGCCAGGGAGTTGTCCGAGGAAGACCGCCGGAAGCAGCGAGAACTTCTGGTGGATCAGGTTGCACAAGTCGACGTTGTAATCACAACCGCGTTGATCCGCGGCGTTATCGCGCCGAAGCTCATTACCGCCGAAATGGTGCGAAGCATGCGGCCCGGTGGTGTCATTATCGACTTGGCGGCAGAAGGCGGTGGCAACTGTGAGCTGAGCCGACCTGGAGAGACCGTCATTGAAAACGGCGTAAAGATTATCGCCCCGCTTAATTTGCCTTCGACCATGCCGGTTCATGCCAGCACGCTTTATTCCCGCAACCTGGCTGCCTTTGTCATGGCATTCTGGAAAGACAAGACCTTTAACTTAGACTGGAACGACGAAATCCTGAGTCAGGCGGTGATTACCCACAACGGGGAAGTCCGCCATGAGTTGACACGCGAAGCACTGGGAGCGTTGGAGAAGCAGAATAAATGATGAGATTCAATCGGCGCTCCTGCTGGCGGCCCTGATGGCGAACGGACCTCCGCCGGGGTATTCGTTAGCCGTTAAAAGGAGGGTTATGAATCGTTCTACCGTTCGGCAGGTCCTTACCGATGTTCACTTCTGGATCCCTGTGATCGTGTTGTTGGCTGGGATCCTATTGCTGCTGGCGATTCGTTAAGCACGAGTGCCCTCGGTTGCTCGAATTGAGAGGGGGACGCGATGGCCATTCAGACTGAAGCAAGCCGCGTAGCGCGGCCGGTCATTTCACTTCATCGACTCGGTGTGTTATGTGGGCTCGCAGCAGGTGCGTGGCTGGGCGCCGCCGAAGCACCAACCAAGCTGGTAACTCTCGGCTTTTCCCCATTTCTGATCTCGATGGGGATGGTTCTCGGCGTCTTCGTCGCCAGGTGGACGCTGCCCATGGCGCTGAAGGGGACGACGTACGTCTATAGGGACTTGCGCGAAAAGAGTCACCTGATTTCCTGGGCGGTCCTGGCCGGGGCACTCTGGGCCGTCGCCAACACGCTGACCATCTTTGCCATAAGAGATATTGGGTTGTCTGTCGCCTTCCCTCTCTGGAACACCAACAGCCTGGTAGGTCTTTTCTGGGGAGTTCTTCTTTTCCGCGAGCTGCGCGGCGGAGGCGCCGGATCATGGGCAAAAGTCCTGGGAGGAGCCATTGCTATCGTTATCGGCGCCTGTATCCTGGGACTGGCAACAAGCCAGGCGCCGGAAGGGATGTCTGACCGGGCGGCAGCCGGGATTGCCGCGGCGCTAGGGGCCGGGCTGCTCTGGGGGACGATGTACATTCCGTATCGCAAGGCGTACATCAGCGGAATGAATCCCCTGTCTTTCGTCACTATCTTCACGTTCGGAGAACTGATTACCATCGGGATTTTGACCATCACCTTTCTGGGCGGGTTTTCACCCTTTGTCCAGGAGTTTGGACGATTTCGCCCCGCTCTGTTCTGGTTGTTTTTGGGTGGCTTTTGCTGGGTGATCGGCGACCTTTTTCAGCAGTACGCCGCCAAGTATGTGGGGATTGCCCGGGGAATACCGTTGTCGAATACCAATCAGCTATGGGGTCTGGCATGGGGTGCGCTGGTGTTCGGCGAGTTGTACGAAAAAGGAGCAGTCTACCAGTCAATGGTTGTTATCGGTTCGCTGATCATCGTTTGTGGCGCAATCGCTATAAGCCGGGCCGAAGCGCCGGAGTCGGAGCAGGAATCCTGGCACGCCGCAATGATGCGCGAATGCCACCGCTACAAAATGGATCGGGCTCGAGTTGAGGCCTCGCTTGCGGGAGAGGATCCGTTGTCGGGTGAGACTCCGAAACGACGGTGGTGGGAATTTTTGATCATCCTGGTCGCGCTGGGCATTTTTGTGTGGCTGGGGCTCGAAGTCCAGGCGCAGGATTTGAGTATGAATCCGGTTTGGACAATCGTGCTGGTGTCCGCAACGGTGGGTGTCCTGGCCGTCGCCACCATCGCACTCTGGAAGCGAACGAGGTTTTCTTAGGGCGAGATAGCCCCATTTCGTCTGCGTCCCATTCGTGCGCCTGCAACGGTCTCTCGTGACCCTTGAGCACCCGATAAAGGATGAAAATGGACGGCACTTCAACCACCGCGTGGGTCCCCTGTTTGTAGTTCCGCCCTCAGGCGGGCCTTTAATCGTTCATATAGCAACAATTGCCCCGTAAGCAACTACCCGGCTAAACCTCGGCTAAACCACGGCTAAACCCGGTACTACGAACAGAGGGTTCCTCCTGCATTTGGGTCCCACTGTCCCGCGGGCGGGGGAGGCTTATTTGAGCGCTTTTCCCCTTACTGACTATCCTGCTTGCTGTTTTGGCTCATCTCGGTTAGCTTGGGATTAACAACGTTCACCATCGTCGGAGGAACGTATGGCTAAAGTAGCTCTGAGCCCTCTCAGGCAGATGGTTTCCACGACGCCCACGGATTACTGGAACGATTCATGTTCTTTGGAGGAACTGTCCTACGGCTTGGTACATGGGGCAGTTGGTGCAACCACCAATCCGGTCATCGTGTTAGGAGTGCTCAGAAAGAGCATCTCGCTCTGGCAGGATCGCGTGGAACAGGTCATCCGGGAGAACCCAACCTGGTCAGAAAACGAGGTGACCTGGAAAATCGTCGAAGAAATGGCGGCAAAGGGCGCCGAACTGCTGTTCCCGGTGTTTCAGCAACACAGGGGTCGAAAAGGGCGGCTCTCGATCCAGACCAATCCCATCTTCTATCGAAACACTCAAGCCCTAGTCGAGCAGGCGGTTCACTTCAGTTCGATTGCGCCGAACATGCAGGTCAAGCTTCCCGTCACCGCCGCCGGTATACCAGCGATCGAGGAGGCAACTTTCCGGGGCGTCAGCATTAATGCAACGGTCAGCTTTTCGGTATCCCAGGCAATCGCCGTCGCTGAAGCAGTCGAGCGTGGTCTGAAACGGCGAAAGGCAGCGGGACTGGACATCGAACGGATGTCACCGGTCGCAACACTCATGGTCGGGCGCCTCGATGACTGGTTGCGCGTACTGGCCAAAAGGGACGGAATCGATATTGACCCGACGTACATCGACTGGGCTGGAATTGCGACCTTCAAGCGAGCCTACAGGATTTTCCAGGAGCGTGGTTATCGGGCACGTCTGCTGGTTGCGGCGTATCGACACCTTGGCCACTGGTCCGAACTAATCGGCGGCGATTTCATCCACTCGATGCCCTGCGAATGGGCCCACAAGGCTAACGACTCAGATCTTCCCATCGACAACAGCATTGACCGGCCGGTCGACGATGAGATCATTGCCACTCTTGCACGTAAATTCCCTGACTTTCGACGGGCTTATGAGCCTGATGGCATGACTGTTGAGGAATTTGCCAGCTTTGGGGCCTCGGTTCGAACGCTGCGCGGGTTCATCGAGGCCGTTCATGAGTTGAATGGGGTAATCAGGGATTTCATGTTGCCCAACCCCGACCTGAAACCGGCGGTTTAGGCGACCGACGCTTAAAGCCAGTAGCCCGGCTGATTGAGGGTCGTTGGGGATCGCGAACTTGATATGTCTATCGGTGTCTCATGAAACAGTACGACTCAAATAACCTCGTGATTCATCCTGACAGCGAGCCTGGTTCCGGGATCCTTGTCGAGGTAAGTCCGGAGGTTGCCGGCTGGGAGACACTGTGGTTCCAAGCACGGCGTCTGGAGATCGGGCAGGTGTGGGATTTCGAAGCGGGCGGGAATGAGCTGGCGCTTGTGATCCTGGGCGGGCAACTCCAGGTTTCTTCCAATCGCGGCCGTTGGCCGCAAGTGGGTCGCCGTGCCAACGTTTTTGCGGGGCTTCCCCATGCCCTGTATCTGCCTCCGGGGTCGTCGCTGACCGCTCGGGCGATCACTTCCTGTGAATTCGCAGTCGCATGCGTTCCTGCCCGATCAGATCATAAAGCGCGGCTGATCACTCCAGCCCATATCAACGTGGAAATTCGCGGCGGCGATCACGCCACGCGCCAGATCAACTACATCATTCCGCCGGGATTCTTCTGCGAAAGGCTGGTTGTCGTAGAGGTCTACACGCCGGGTGGCAATTGGTCAAGCTACCCCCCGCATAAGCACGACAGGCATCGAACGGGCGACGAAGGTGACCTGGTGGAAGCGGACCTGGACGAAATCTATTACTACCGATTCGATCGACCGGGAGGCTATGCCGTTCAGCGGATCTATACCGGTCAGGATTCTCCGCTGGCTTGCGCCGGCTTTCCCATCGATGCCGCGGTAACGGCCCATGAAAACGATGTCGTGCTGATACCTGAAGGCTATCATCCGGTATCGAGTCCTGTTGGATACACCACTTATTACCTCAACGTCCTTGCCGGCAGCGCCCAGAGCCTTGCTGCCAGCGACGATCCTGAGTACGCGTGGATCAAGGGATCGTATCGGAGTCGCGATCCCAGGGTGCCCGTTTACGATGTCACGGAGGCAAGAAAGCTATGACCCAGCATGCGACCAGACGCTTGACGATGGCCCAGGCCCTTCTCGCGTTTCTCAAGCAACAACGGGTTGAACGGGACGGAGTGGAGAAGCCTTTTTTCGCGGGTTGCTTCGGAATCTTCGGCCACGGCAATATCGCTGGAATCGGGCAGGCCCTCCAGCAAATGCCAGATTTCCCATACTACCTGGTACGGAACGAGCAGGCAGGAGTGCATGCGGCTGTAGCCTATGCCAAGGTAAGAAACCGGCTTCAGACGATGGCCTGTATCTCATCCATCGGTCCCGGGGCCACCAATATGGTAACCGGCGCTGCCGTAGCCACGATTAACCGGCTTCCGGTTCTCATCTTGCCGGGTGACATTTTTGCTCGGCGAAACGTAGCACCGGTCTTGCAACAACTCGAGGTGGAATACACCCAAGACATCTCGGTGAACGACTGCTTCAAACCGGTCAGCCGATACTGGGATCGCATCAACCGTCCTGATCAGCTCCTGACCGCCTTGCCCGAGGCGATGCGGGTTCTGACCAGCCCGGCCGAAACGGGCGCCGTGACTCTGGCATTGCCCCAGGATGTCCAAGCCGAAGCCTTTGATTACCCCGAGTCCTTTTTCCGGCCCCGCGTCTGGCGAATACCACGCAACCGCCCCGACAGCGAGGCGCTCCGGCGAGCGGCCCAATGGATCCGCGCAAGCAAGCGCCCCATGATTGTGGCAGGCGGCGGGGTGATCTACTCTAGCGCAACTGAGACCTTGCGTGACTGGGTGGACAGGACAGGCATACCGGTTGGGGAAACCATGGCCGGGAAGGGAAGTCTTCGTTATGACCATGCCTTAAACCTGGGCGCAATCGGTGTTACCGGCACTCTGGCTGCAAACCGTATTGCCCGGGAGGCGGATCTCGTCATTGGAATTGGCACTCGATACAGTGACTTCACAACCGCCTCAAAGACGGCTTTTCAGAACCCCGCGGTTCGATTCATAAACATCAACGTAACAGGGTTTGATGCGGCTAAGCATTCTGGCCTGGCACTCGTCGGAGATGCTCGCGTCACGATCGAAGAACTCGGCCGCCTGCTGGAAGGATGGCAGGTAGACCCCGATTATCGGCTTGCCAGCTGTGAGCTTCACGACCAATGGGAGGCCGAAGTCGACCGGATTTACGCCATCCGGAACAAACCTCTGCCGAGTCAGGGGGAGATTCTCGGGGCAATCAACGAACTGTCAAGCCCGGACGCAATCATGATTAACGCGGCCGGCAGCGCACCGGGAGATCTTCATAAGCTCTGGCGAGCACGGCATCCCAAGAACTACCACCTGGAGTACGGTTACAGCTGCATGGGTTACGAAATAGCCGGCGGGCTAGGCGCGAAGATGGCGGCCCCTGAGCGCGATGTTTATGTCATAGTGGGAGATGGCAGCTACTTGATGATGGCCACGGATCTGGCCACTTCAATCCAGGAACGACAAAAGCTGATCGTGGTGCTGATCGACAACGGAGGATTTAAGAGCATCGGAGGGTTGAGCCGTTCGCTCGGACAGGCCGGATTTGGGACTCGCTATGCATACCGAAAGGACGGAGTGCTGCCCGGAGATACGAATGGGGACCAGATCGAACCTGTGGTCGTGGATTTCGCAGGCAACGCACGCAGCCTGGGCGCCGAAGTCATGGATTGTGCCAGTTACGATGACCTTGTCGCGGCCCTTCAGAGGGCGCGGGAAGTGGACCGAACTGTCGTGATTACTATCAAGAGCGATCGATACGTCGGCGTTCCTGAATACGAGAGCTGGTGGGATGTGCAGGTGGCCGAGGTCAGCGAGATGCCCGCCGTTCGAGAGGCCCGCAAGAGATGGGAGGAAATGAGGGCCAGGGAAAGGTATTTCCTGGAGTCGGGAGAATAGGATCCAAATGCTATGGGTGAACCAACCAGACTTCTGAACTTTATCAACGGCGCCTGGGTCGAAGCTTCGAAAGCGGAGTACCGGAATGTCAGCAATCCGGCGACCGGCGAGGTGTTGGCTTGCGTGCCGTTGTCCCCGGCGGAAGAAGTGGATCGCGCTGCCTCGAGCGCCGAGGCCGCGTTTTCTGCTTGGCGAAGGGTTCCTGCCCCGGAGCGAATCCAATACCTGTTTAAA
>Ga0116190_1002183_pt1 | contig 15890 bp, 7 predicted proteins | sample AD_JPNTR4_MetaG_FD_89808 | JGI IMG/M metagenome (GOLD analysis project Ga0116190, IMG submission 89808) | Active sludge microbial communities of municipal wastewater-treating anaerobic digesters from Japan - AD_JPNTR4_MetaG | ecosystem: Engineered > Bioreactor > Anaerobic > Digestate | place...
AGTAATGTCAACTTCAATTCCTCTTTCTGCCATTGCTTTTTTTATTAATTTACCTGTAGTACCTGTACAAAATAATTTGTGCTGAGATAACATTTCAGCATTATATAAAGCCCATTCTACCATATCAACTTTTCGATTATCATGAGCTACAAGAGCTATTTTTAATTGTCTTTTCATAAAAAATTAATCTATAACGGTAAATAATTTTTAATTTTATTCAAAGATAAGCATTTTTTCATAAGTGACGAAAAAGATACAAAATGAATATATACAATTCCTGAAGCTCTTGATAGTGTAAAGTTCTTATCATTTCTTCAAATGATTAATATTTAAGTAAAAATATTCCAATGTATATTTATTCAAAAAAATAAATAAATTTAAATTTTGTTATAATGAATAATTACTTTAAATAAAATAGAGTGATTGTAACTTTTTTATTACTTTTGCAAAACAAATTGTATAATTATGATTAAAAATGAAGTAAATATGATTTTTAAGGAAGAAATATTTCGGCAATTTTATGCAACATTTTCTATAAAAATTGAAAAAATACAATCACAGCTTAGACATCCATTAACGCTTACTGAAAAAATTTTATATGTCCATTTAGCACCCAATGAAACGATAAAAAACTTTCGACGAGGAATAGATTATGTAAATTTTGTTCCTGACCGTGTGGCCATGCAGGATGCTACTGCTCAAATGGCACTTTTACAATTGATGAATTCAGGACGAGAAAAAGTTGCCGTGCCTACTTCTGTTCATTGCGATCATTTAATTGAGGCAAATAATTCAGCATGGGAAGATTTAAAAAAAGCTAAAGAAATTAATCAGGAAATATATGATTTTTTGAAAGCAGTTTCAAATAATTATGGAATTTATTTCTGGGAACCTGGAGCAGGAATTATCCATCAAATAATTTTTGAAAATTATGCTTTTCCGGGTGGAATGATGATAGGAACTGATTCGCATACGCCAACTGCTGGGGGATTGAGCATGATAGCTATTGGCGTAGGAGGTGCTGATGCAGTAGATGTTATGGCAGGGCTTACCTGGGAATTAAGAATGCCAAAAATCATTGGAGTAAAACTTACAGGAAAACTTTCAGGTTGGGCATCACCAAAAGATGTAATTTTAAAATTAGCCGGAATGCTTACCGTGAAAGGTGCTACAAATGCCGTTTTGGAATATTTTGGCGAAGGTACCGAAACCTTATCAGCTACGGGAAAAGCCACCATTTGCAATATGGGGGCTGAAGTTGGTGCTACTACTTCCATATTTCCATATGATAAAAAATCTGAACAATATCTCAAGGCTACGGGGCGAAACTCAATTGCTACAATGGCAAACAAATTGAGTAATTATTTAACTGCTGATCCAGAAGTGCTGGCTCATCCAGAAGATTTTTATGATAAAGTTATTGAAATCAATTTAAACGAAATAGAACCTCATATCAATGGTCCATTTACACCTGATGCAGCTTATCCTATTTCAAAATTTGCCAAAATAGTTAAAGAAAAAAAATATCCGCAAAAAATGGAAGTTGGATTAATTGGTTCTTGTACCAATTCTTCTTATGAAGATTTATCAAGAGCTGCTTCTGTTTTTGAGCAAGCCATTGAAAAAGATTTGAAAATAAATGCTGAACTTTTAATCAATCCAGGGTCTGAACAAATCAAAGCCACTGCTGAACGCGATGGTATATTGGAAGTTTTTACAAAAGTAGGTGGAGTTATTATGGCAAATGCTTGCGGTCCTTGCATTGGGCAATGGAGCCGTAAACTGATTCCTGCTGATCGTCCTAATTCTATTGTTACTACTTTCAATAGAAATTTTGCCAAACGAAATGATGGCAATCCGAATACTCATGCTTTTCTTGCTTCTCCTGAAATAGTTGCTGCACTGACTATTGCCGGTGATTTATGCTTTAATCCGTTAACGGATTTCTTAACTAATGAAAAAGGTGAAAAAGTAAAGTTAAGTGAACCGATTGGTTTTGAATTTCCTTCTGCTGGGTACGAAACAAAGGGAAAAGGTTATATTGCTCCTACTGGGAAAAAATTGCCTATCAATATTGACCCACATTCTGAAAGATTGCAACTCTTACAGCCTTTCCCAGCCTGGGATGGAAAAGATATGATAGAATTAGCTTTGTTAATTAAAGTCAAAGGCAAATGCACCACAGACCATATTTCAATGGCAGGTCCTTGGTTGCGTTATCGCGGTCATCTGGACAAAATTTCTGATAATTTATTAATGGGAGCAGTAAATGCTTTCAATAATAAGACAAATAGCGTTCTTTATCCTCCTACTGGTGAATACATACCTGTTTCTGCAGCAGCAAGAAAATATAAAGCAGAAAACATTGGAAGTGTGGTAGTAGCCGAAGAAAATTATGGAGAAGGATCTTCACGTGAACATGCAGCAATGGAGCCTCGCTATTTGAATGTGAAAGCTATTATAGCCAAATCGTTTGCTCGTATTCATGAAACTAATTTAAAAAAACAAGGAATGCTTGCTCTTACCTTCATTAACAAATCAGATTATGATAGAATTAGAGAAGATGATAAAATCAGCATTTTAGGATTAACTGAATTTTCTCCTGGTAAAAATTTAAAAATTCAGTTACATCACAGTGATGGCACTACTGAACAATTTGAAGTTGTACATAGTTATAATCAAACTCAAATTGAATGGTTTAAGGCAGGCAGTGCTTTAAATTTCATAAAAAAACAATTTGAAAAAGGAAACAATTAAAATTCAGAGACAAAATATAAAACAAACATATATTCATTTTCAAAAATTAAGAAAGTAATGAAAGAAGAATTTCTTATTTATAAACTCTCCGAAACCATTAAGAAGACCAGTAAAATTGACAAAGAACTTTTTACAAAATATAATGTCAAACGAGGATTAAGAAATGAAGATCATACTGGTGTGCTGGTAGGCTTAACGCGTATAGGCGACGTAGTGGGTTATGAACGAACGGAAACTGGTGAACTGAAACCTATTCCTGGGAAACTTTATTATCGTGGAATTGATGTAGAAGAGTTAGTAAATGGCATTCAGAAAGAAAATCGATTGGGATTTGAGGAAACTGCTTATTTACTTCTTTCAGGGTATTTACCCAACAACGAAGAATTGGAAACTTTTTCACATATTATTTATGAAAAAATGCCGCTGGAACATCAAGCCACCATTAGCATCTTGAACCTCAAAGGACATAATATAATGAACATTCTGGCTCGTAGCGTGTTAGAACTTTATATTTATGATGAAAATCCGGATAATATTTCACGAGACAATCTTATCAAACAGTCTCTTAATCTGATTGCCAAATTTCCAACCATTATTTCTTATGCCTATAATGTATTGCGTCATCATGAAAAAGGACGTTCCTTACACGTACGTCATCCAAACGAAAATTTTTCATTTGCCGAGAATTTTCTGTATATGATAAAAGGGAAAGACCAATATACGCCACTTGAAGTGCAAATTCTTGATTTAGCTCTCATTTTGCATGCTGAACATGGCGGTGGAAATAATTCTACTTTCAGTGTACGCGTAACCAGTTCTACCGAAACCGATACCTATTCTTCTATTGCTGCAGGAATTGGTTCTTTGAAAGGTCCACTTCATGGAGGTGCTAATCTGAAAGTAATGGGCATGATTGACGATATGAAAAAGAATATTGCTGATTGGACAAATCCTGAAGAAATAGATAAATATTTGCTCAAAATTTTGAACAAACAAGCTTATGATAAATCGGGCTTAATTTATGGAGTAGGGCATGCAGTTTATACCATTAGCGACCCAAGAGCAGTATTATTGAAAAAAATGGCGCGTGAATTAGCAAAGGAAAAAGGACTTGAAAAAGAATTTAATTTTCTGGAACTGATTGAAGAACGCGCCATCAAAACATTTATGGAATATAAAGGAAAAGATGTAGACAAACAAGTTTGCATTAACGTTGATTTTTATTCAGGTTTTGTTTATCAAGCCATTGGTCTGCCACAAGAAGTTTATACACCTATTTTTGCAATGGCACGCGTGGTTGGCTGGTGTGCTCACAGAATTGAGGAACTTAACTTTGAAAGTAAACGCATTATACGTCCTGCTTATAAGAATGTCAATGAAAATCAAGAATATATTCCTCTAAGTAAAAGATAAGAAACAAAATTTTATAATACTAAACGAATGACCAAAATAAAAGTAAATCAACCTATTGTTGAATTAGATGGCGATGAAATGGCCAGAGTAATGTGGAAAATGATTAAGGAACAGCTCATTTTTCCTTATCTCGACTTAAATATTCAATATTATGATTTAAGCATTGAAAATCGTAATGCTACAGACGATCAGGTAACTATTGATGCAGCTTATGCTATAAAAAAATATAATGTGGGTATTAAATGTGCTACCATAACGCCCGACGAAGCACGAGTCAAAGAGTTTGGATTAAAGAAAATGTGGAAATCACCGAATGGAACGATTCGAAACATTTTAGGTGGAACAGTTTTCCGTGAACCTATTATTTGTTCCAATGTTCCTCGTTTGGTTCCAAACTGGGAAAAACCGATTATCATTGGACGTCATGCTTTTGGTGATCAGTATAAAGCTACCGATTTTGTCACCAAAGGCAAAGGAAAACTAAAGGTAAGTTTTACCAATGAAAATGGCGAAACGCAAGAATGGGAAGTTTATGATTTCAAGGGTGATGGTGTAGCATTAACCATGTATAACACCGATGAGTCTATTTATGGATTTGCTCGTGCTTGTTTTCAAGCGGCTCTCGAAAAAAAATTACCTCTTTACTTTTCTACTAAAAATACCATTTTAAAAGCTTATGATGGACGGTTTAAGGATATTTTTCAAGAAGTATATAACACTGAATTTAAAGACAAATTTCAGGAAATTGGTATCACTTACGAACATCGATTGATTGATGACATGGTAGCTTCAGTATTAAAATGGAAAGGTGATTTCATTTGGGCTTGTAAAAATTATGATGGAGATGTTCAGTCTGATGCCATTGCTCAGGGATTTGGTTCATTGGGATTAATGTCTTCTTATTTGTTGACGCCCGATGGTAAAACTATGGAAGCTGAAGCAGCTCACGGCACTGTGACGCGGCATTTCAGGCTTTACCAGCAAGGAAAAGAAACTTCCACCAATCCAATCGCTTCCATTTTTGCGTGGACACGTGGCTTATCACATCGTGGCAAATTAGATGGCAATCAAGAATTAATTGATTTCTGCTATAAACTGGAACAGGTCTGCATTGAAACAGTAGAATCAGGCAAAATGACCAAAGACTTGGCATTATTGGTTTATGGTGAGAAAATCACCCGACAAGACTATTTATCTACCGAAGAATTTTTCTCTGCTTTGAAAGAAAATTTAGCTAAAAAACTTTCTAATTGAAAAAAGTATTCTAAAAATCCTTCTGCTGTGGAACGACAGCATCAGTTAGGCATATGATTTTTTAGAATTAATTCTTATAATATGATTTTAAACATTTTATCTGCCGCCTTTACCATGTAGATATTGCCAGCACGAACATGGATTTTTGAAATATTGGCTGTCGTTTTTATGGACTTAAGTATGTTCCTGTTATATTGTAAACAGAAATATTAAGATTTGTATCAAGACATTTTACACCAAGTTGTTTCCTAATATAAAAAAATAATATTTATTTTTGCTCAAAAAAATAAACAAACGACATGAGCAAAACAGCAAAGATTAAACTGTGGTTAACAAGTGAAGAAATTTTTTTGAAGATAAAGGGAGCAGTTGGTTTTTGGGGAGTTCAAAGATGGTTAATTTATACAATCACTCAATTATTTTTAGAAAATGTATCAGAGGAGTATAAGGAATTTGAAATTATCATGCAGTTAGATGGAGCAGGATGGCATAAAGCAAAAGATTTAAAGATTCCGTCAAATATACATTTCATACAACAACCTCCTTACAGTCCTGAAGTCAATCCGACAGAACATCTTTGGGATGAGAGAAGAGAAAAGCATTTACACAACAAGATATTTGATTCTTTAGCGGAAACAATGGAAGTGGTTTGTAGAGGAATAAACGAATTAAATGCAAAACCTGAGTATGTAAAATCTATGACTTTATTCCCTTATCTAAATATTATATTTTAGAACGCAACTTAGTATAAAATCAGCCGGTATCCACAAATGGTTTTGCATGAAATCATTATTTTTGTAATAAAGAAAAGGGATCGGTTTCAAAGAAAAAAACAAAAACCATGAATAAGGAAACTAACATTTTACTGTTTGCTGCTTTTTTGCTGATTGGGTTTCTGCCTTTGAACGCTGCCAAGCTGCAAAAGGAACCCATTAAAATTCTGGCTATCGGTAACAGTTTTTCCGACGATGCCGTGGAATATCTCGACGAACTGACACTGGCCGACAGCATTCCGCTGATTGTTGGCAATCTCTACATTGGGGGTTGCTCGCTGGAAAGACACTGGAAAAATGCTACCGAACAACTTGCCGATTATTCCTACCGTAAAAGCAATTTGGGCGTTTTCACCAATCAGGATCACAAAACACTGTTGGATGGACTGCTCGACGAAAATTGGGATTTTATAGTAGTACAGCAAGTCAGCCAACTTTCAGGAAAATACGATACTTATTTCCCTTTCCTGCCTAACTTGATGGAATTCGTCAAAGCACACGCCAAGAATCCTAGAGTCAAATTTGCGCTCCATCAGGTTTGGGCTTATGCACAAAACTCTACCCACGAAGGTTTTGCAAATTACGATTGGGATCAAATGAAAATGTATCTTGCCATTACCGAAACAGTGAAAAAGGTTGCAGCCACTACGGGAATAAAAATAATTATTCCTTCCGGAACAGCCATCCAAAACTGCAGAACCAGTGAAATTGGAGACCATCTCAACCGTGATGGTTATCACCTCGATTTGCTTACCGGCCGATATGTTGCATCTTGTACATGGTTCGAAACTTTTTTCCATAGAAGCTGCATTGGTATTGGATTCAAGCCGTCCGGCGTTACCGAGCGACAGGCAACAATAGCTCAACATGCTGCACATTATGCTGTTCGGCAACCTTTTGAAATTACTTCAATGGCCAATTTTGCTTTTTCTTTTCTTCCAACATCAGGCAAAATAATTCCTGGAATTTTGGCTTATTAAGTTAAGAAAAAATTTAATAAGATTTTTTTAGTTTATATTAAAAGCTAATAATCAGCTTATTATATCACAAAATAGGCTAAAGAAAATCCAGTATAAAAAGATTTTATTAATACCAGCAATTTATGCAAGGAGGTTTTTCTTTAAATTTATATGTTAACATTAATTCATGAGTACCTATAGAATTACGCCTGATATTGCTTACATTAAAATCATAACTGTAAGATAAATGGAAAGCACTTGTAACATCAATGCCTAAAAGTAGCCCCATTTCATACCAGGTTCGATAAAATAGACCTACCTGAAAAATATTATTTTGAGGGGTTATTTTAAAATAACTGTTTAAATTAAATTCCATTTGAAACATGTTTTTATATTGGATACCACATAATCCTCCTCCCAAATTAAAAAAATTATCTGAATATTGACGATAATTAGCATACAAAAAATTAGTATTCGGGAAAAGTCCATTAATATGCATAAATAAAGAAAAAATATTCTGACTGGCTAAACCAAATTTCCAATTTTTGTTGTTAAGTTCCAGCCCGAGATTTGAATTAAAATTAGATTCAAACTTGAGATGTTCATAAACAGTTGGATCATCTCTATTGGCAAGATTAATTTGACTCAAATCATAATTCAAACCTTGATAAGTTAGTGTCAATGCCATATTTAAGTTCCAGATGGGATTTAATAACAAATGGTAAGCATAAGAAAAATCAAAATTATAAATATTGGTATAACCAATCTTATCTCCCAGTGCTTTTAATCCAAATTGAGTGTTTAAATTAGAGAAATAGACAGAAGCGTGGGCAAAAAATGTTGCTGGAGAACCAGGAAAAGTTACCCATTGTTTACGAGAGGTTATGCTTATTTCTCCTTTATGCTGATCATGAATAGAAGCAGGATTAATATAATAAAAGTTGTCCCAATAATCATTTATACGAATATTCGATTGACTAAACGTTGTGATTACTCTGCCAAGCAAAAAAATCAGTATCAGAAGCCGTATTTTCATAAAATATATTTAACGAATTACTGTAACAAAATTTGAAACAGACTTTAAGCCATCAGGCGTAGCATACATTAATACGTAAAAGTAAGTGCCATCGGTTACCGGTTTTCCCTTGTAAGTACCATCCCACCCTTCTCTTCCATCGTACAAAAGCAATCCATTTCTGTTAAACACTTGAATATGAAAATCTTTCAGCAACAAATCATTTTTCCCATCTCCATTGGGCGTAATAGTATTAGGCAAAGTAGGTACCCCAATCCAGATACGTTTGTTTGCATATTCTCTACATCCATTGGGATTGATTACTTCTAAATTCACCTCAAAGTATCCATCTCTTGAAATATTATAAGTATGAAAAACATGATTTCCCTGCATTTTGTTTCCATCACCAAAATCCCAGTAATAAATAGCATTGGAGGTATCTTCCGACCAAAATTCTACCGTTGGCTCACGATCGGTTACCATTTCCTGATCAGTTTGTATGGTATAATGGAATAAATCGAAATAACTTGCCATGAAAGTCAAACTAGAACTGCAACCTGTCTTAGAGGTCCCTTCAACTGAATAGGTTCCCGGTCTGACAATCAATAAACTATCTGCTGTTGAACCATCATTCCAACGATAATAGTTTGCGCCGGAAACGTGAAGCAATAAAGAATCACCAATACAAAATACAGGTTCCTTATCCAGCGTAAGCTCAGGAGGAGCTTCAACATAAATTGTTGTTTCATAAGTCAGTGAACATTCGGCATTCTGAACTTTTAATGTTACCTTATAATTTCCGGGTTTTGAAAAATTGTATTGCGGATTTTTTATATTAGAAATTCCACCGTCGCCAAAATCCCATGAATAGAGGTAGTCCGGTTGCTCTATTGGAATGATTGCATTAAACTGATAAGATCGTTGATTGCAGTCAAGCAGCTGATAATTGATGCCTTGTTCGGGGATTTCGACGTTAAATGAAACAGTAGCTTCACATTGCAAGGCATCAATAACATGAACGAATGCTAACCCACTTTGATCGGTGGACATAATTTCATTGTTTGAACCACTTATTGTTCCTCTTGACCATGAAATGTAATAGGGAGGAACACCACCATTAATGATAGCTTTGTTGACTTGAGAAATACTTTTTGTTAAACAATCAAATTCAATGTTGCTTTCAACATTTATTTGTAAAGGCGCTTGTCGATGAACAGTATATTGTTTTGTCAAATTACATCCCGAAGAATCTGTGATTTGAACTACATAATTCCCACTCGGAATATTCATTATGTCTTTCGTTGTCATACCATTTGACCATTCAAAAACATAAGGTGGAGTACCTCCTGTTACTAACAATTGAATTGAGCCGCTATTAACATCTTGACAATCCGTAGCATCTTTAATTTGAGCAGAAACTGTCAAAGGTTGTGGCTCAATAATGGTAAAGCTACGAATAATTTCGCAGGGTTGTGCATCCTGAATACGCACCGTATACGTTCCCGGTTTCAACTGATTTCGATCAACACCAGCTGTCGGATCATCATCCCAAGCAAAAGAAACCGGTTGCATTCCTCCAATAAAATTGAGTTTTATACTACCATCATTAGCTCCGAAGCAACTGATATGCTTTACGACAGGTTTCACAGAAAAGGGATATGGTTCAGGTATTGTTACCTGTAATGATTTTTGACAGCCATTTTTATCGGTAACCGTTATATCATATATTCCCGGAGAAAGATTTTCCTGCACCATTCCCTCGCCATAATTGCTCCACTGAACGGAATAGGGTTCAACACCTCCTGAAACGTTCAATCTAATGGAAGCGTTGTCATCTCCAAAACAGGTAATAGCTGTGGAAGTTGCAGAAACTATCAATTCTTGTGGTTGCGTTATGGTAATAGTGTCCGAAGTTACAGTACAATTTGAAGCATCTCGAACCGTCAAAAAATAATCTCCCGCTTTAAGGTTGCTTAAATTTTTATTGTTGCTGCTAAAATTTTCAGGTCCTGACCACGAATAGTAATAATCGTAATTTCCAGAAGTTATCTCGGCTTTGGTACCACCTGTAACTTCCACTTCAATGCTACCTGTTGCATCCCCATAGCACAATACATCCTTTTTGTTTGAAAGGGAAATGATTAAGGGTAAAGGTTCAATAATTGTAAATTCGGCCGATTGAGGAGCACATGAATTGCTGTCCGTCACAGATACGGCATAAGTTCCTGCTTGGAGTGAAGAAAGATGATTGTTACCTGAAAAAGGTATTCCATCCTTTGTCCATGAATAAACATAATTTCCCGTTCCACCACTCACATTGAAACTAATTTCACCATCAGCATTGCCATAGCAACTCACATTTTTCTGATATTTTTCGGAAATCTTAATTTTTTCAGGTTCTATGATTGAATATGTTGCTTGATAGGGGCAACCTCCCGCATCCAAAACTTGGAGGTGATAAGCACCTGCGGATAAATTTGAAATATTTGCACTGTGGGAGGAGAATCCGTTGGGACCGCTCCATATTATTTGATATGGATCACCTGTAGGAAAAGGTACGCCACCGGATATTGTCAGACTTATCTTTCCATCATTGGCTCCATAACACGTAACGTTGTGAACATTTGCTTCAATGTGGGCTGACGGATATACAGTAACTGAAATTTTGAATTCTGCACCATCACAACCCTTGGCTGAAGGTTTAACCGTATAGGTTACAATAGCAGTGGAAGTCGTTATATTGGTTAAGGTTTGACTTATTTCTGTTTGAGGAATTGACTGACTACCTGCACCCGTAATTGACCCTGTAGGAGAAATAACCGGTTCAGACCATGTATAAGTTGTACCAGACGGAACAATATCACTACCGGAATTTTCGGGAATAATATTGAAACTTTGTCCGCTGCAAATCAAGATATCGATATCCGAAATCACAGGATATGGATTAACGGTTACTGTTGCTGGATTGGAAATCAATTCGGAACAGCCTCCCAATGGGAAAGAAATAACACAGTAATAATAAATTGTTCCAACATCAGAAGTCGATGGCATATAAACAGAATCGGTTGCAGCTGGAATTAGAGTTCCACCGATGTTTGAATTTGAAGTGTTTGAAAACCATTGATAGGAAGGAATTCCTACTCCATTTTTCCACGAAACAAACAATTTTGGTGATGTTTCATTTTTACAAACCACAAACGATGAAGGTTGTTTAATAATAGAAGGTCCTTCTCTAACCACTACTTGCGAAGTGTTGCTAACCGCATTGCATCCCGGTCCATTGGGCTGCGTAATTTCACAATAATAGTATAAAATTCCGGTATTTGCAGTAGATGGAATATAGATACTGTCGTTTGCATTAGGAATTATTGTCCCACCGGTATTGCTGTTTGTTGTATTTTGGAACCATTGAAAAGCGTAGTTTCCTATTCCTCCGGTAACTTTTACGCTTAGTTTTTCAGCTATTGAATTTTGACAAATGGTTTGCGATGCTAAAGGTTGTTTCGCAATGGATGGGTCGGGTATAACTTCAACCTTTGCCGTTTCACTTGTAACAAGGTTACAATTACTGCCTGAAAAAGTAATCACAACATAATAAAAGAAAGTACCAGTAGAGGTAAACACCGGAGGCATGAATATAGAATCGTTTGCGCCCGAGATGGCTATTCCTCCAATATTGGAATCTACATTATTACTGTACCACTGATAAGATGGACCAGCGCCACCACTGTATTTTACCTTTAGAGGTTCGGGCAAACTACCTCCAATACAAACTTTTTGCGAAATAAGTGGTTGTTGAGTTATTTCAGGAAAAGGATTGACGGTTACTGTGGCAATATCTGAAATTATATCTCTGCAATAACCCGATGAAAATGTTATGACACAATAATAGTAAGTTGTTCCAATTGTAAAAGTTGAAGGAATATAAACAGAATCAACTGCTCCGGGTATAGAATCTCCACCTGAAGTGGATTTTATGCTATTGGAATACCATTGGATGGAATAGGTACCTTCTCCTTTTGAGAAAGAAACCGTTAAAGGTTCTGCTTCTCCATCTTTACAAAGAACACTGGAAACAGGTTGTTTTGTAAAATAGGGACGAGGATAAACATTGATTACATATTGGACAGTTTCGCCGGTACAAGTTCCAATTTTTGGAGTAATAAAATATGTAACAGTTCCAGTTACATCAGCAGCAGTAAATATATTTTGTGCAGGAATTGTATTACTTGTTCCGGAAGAAATAAAGCCTGTAACACTGGGCGAGGCTTGTGCCGTCCACGAAAAAGTGGTTCCCTGAACAGAGGAAGTTAATAGAACAGGCTGAGACTGGTCGCCTGAACAAATGGTTTGGCTTAATTCGGTATTTGTAATTTGAGGAACAACATTTACTTTGAAGGTTTTTGTAGCATTCGCACTGCCACAATCATTTTTTACTGTCAACGAAACGGTATAGGTTCCCGGTGATGAATAAGTGATTTTTCCAGGAGTCATGGCTGTGGAAGTAGCAGGTGTTCCTCCGGGGAAGCTCCATTCGTAACTGACTGAATCGGCAGTAGGGATGCAGGCTTGAATGTTTGCAGTGGGGCTTATTTCGGCAGCGCCACAATAATCTGGAATATCGTTAATTGAAACAGTTGGTGGTTGTGTAACGGTTACTTCCTGACTGTAAGTTTGAACCGAACAGTTTGAATAAACAAATAACCTTAACGTATAAATTCCCGGATTGTTAAAAGTGATATGTGGATTTTTTGATGAGGAAGAAGTACCATCGACATATTTGTAAGAAGAAACATTCCCGCAATTAGCAGACTGATAACTTATACTCCAATTGTATGATGGACTATTGCACAACTGTGTCGCATCGGTTGTATTGTTCACTTTTACAGTAAAAGGAGCACAACCCTTATTTTTATCCAAAGTAAAAGTTGGAGCAACTACTGGTTCTACGCAAATGGTCTGTGTGGTGTCGCTTACTCCGCAACGATTGGCAATTTTAATTTTGATGGTATAGTTACCTGGATTTGCAAATCTTAGAATGACATTATCACTCCCAGAAATCCAGGAGTTATATTGTTCATCAGTCAAACCACGAGTGTCTCCCAATGTGCCACTCACTACTGTTACACCTTCGATTGGAAAAATTGACCATACAAATTTATTTCCTGGAATACATTCACCGCTTGACGCTATATAGCCGGCTTCAGACATATTTTGTAATGAAAAATCGGTGTTTACACAAGTAGAATTATTCGCATTAAAATTTGCTTCAGGAGGAAGGGAAACATAAATTGGAGTAACAGCAGATGAAGTTCCTGAAGGACTGCAAGGATTTGTAGCAGTCATACTGACCATAAATGAATTGGGATAATAATTTCTCCCATCATAACTATTTGTTCCACAAGAACCTTTCGTAAAAGTATGGGTTATTTCGGTACGGGTATTGTCATAAAAAACTTCAGGAGGTGTTCCATCATTAAATGTAATTGTATAGACGGTACCGGGCGGATTATTTTGAATACCTGCTATGGGAAAAGTCAACTGTTCATTTACACAAATATCCGTATTCCCCGGACTAAGAATGCCACCTGCAGGATTGGAGCCAACAAATATTTTATACTCTTTGGTTACAGAACAACCATTTTGTCCTTGAACAGTATATTTCAATGTAGTCATTCCCAAATTATAGGTGTGTTTCAACATTGACCAAGTGGATCCAGTAAAAAGTGACGAACCATCTCCCCAATCTATTATATAACTTACAATACTGGGATTGTTTTCATTAGGATTGGTGAATACAAATTCAGTGGCTACATTACTACAAGATATAAAAGTAACTTGCCCAGCTAATGTATCACTTTCTACAGATACATTCAATTTTGGATCGGGATGTTGAAATAAGGCAATGGTTTTTTGTGTTGAATTGGTGCAGGAAGTCAAATTATCAGTTACGGTTAGTTTTACTGTAAAAGTTTGAGTGCCGTTTCCTATTGCCGTCATAAATATATGATGTGCTACACTATCGGTTGAAGTAGTATTGTCACCAAATTCCCAATTAAAAGAATAATCAGCGCCGGCAGGTAAGTTGATAGGAGTAAATGTGATGTTTTCTCCTGCACAATTTTCGTTAGAAAATGTAAAATCGACTGTTGGAGGTTGACCTATTGTAATGGTAACTTCCTGATTAGAGATGTTTTGAGTGATTGGCACAGCATCGGAAACACTTATCAACGTATATTTGAAAGTTCCTGTTGCATTGGTCGGAACGTTTAAAATTGCTGAATTTCCACTAACCGATGTGATGGTTTGAAGATTGCCATTATTGATTTTGTAGGAAAAAGTGTAAGGAGGTATCCCATTTGCTCCTGTAAAGTTAATGATGGGCGATGTAGTATTAATGCAAGCACCTGGTTTATTTGCTGTAATCGTTGCAGAAAGTATATTTTCATTATAATTTTGATTTTGTAAAAATAAATTTCCTTTATTCAAAAGAATATCAGGAGAAAACTCTTTTGGTTTATTTATAGAAAATAAAAAGGGAGAGAAAAATATTATTCCTATCAAAAAAGATAAGAATTGAAAAAATGTCTTCATTAAATATAGTTAACTTTGCATAAAAATATTATTACAACAGCTAATTTTAACTTTGTCTTGCTAAAATAATAGTCTTTCATAAAAAACGGATAATTTCCCTTTTAATTATTAAAAAATTAAAATTTTTTCATCTTTTTATATTTTCCTATATTAGCTTCTTTAAACATACTGAAAATTAGCTTTAATGTTTTAGAAATAGCTAATTCAATCTTCCAACTCTTGAATAATGTCAAACAATAATATTTCTTTATCTTGTACTATTCATAGTGTTTTTTAATATATTGATAATTAACAATTATTTTTAAAAAAGCAGCCACTAAAAAATTGTAAATTTATTTATAAGAAGAAACATTGCTTTAAAGATCAACTTGTACAAGATAAAAAGTTATAAGATACTATGAAAGTCAATTAAATATAACTTCTTAGTTTTCTTGATTTTCAAGATAAATAGTTCTGGTAGGGAAAGCAAAATTCAATCCTGCTGCATTAAATTGTTCTAATATTTCCATATTTACTTTCGAAATAGTAAGCATTATGTCACTTTTTTTCTTAATAAAATAAATATAAGTAATAATGAGGGCGGAATCGGAAAAATCTGTAAAATAAGCATTTACTTCCTTAGCATCGATTTCTGTCAATTTTTGAGGCATATTTATTAGAATAGTAAGAGCTTCTTTCATTTTTTCAGGAGCAGTATCATAAGTTAAGCCAATTTTCATTACTACTCGTCGCATAGGTTCAATAGTAACATTTTCAATAGAAGCGTCCACAATTTTATAGTTGGGAATAGTGACGATTCTGCGATCGAAAGTTCGGATTTTAGTACTGCGAATACCAACATCCTCCACATTACCATCCACTCCACTTACAATGATACGATCACCAATACGGAAAGGACGATCCATAAAAATGGTCAATCCACCAAAAAAGTTTTTTAGAGTATCCTGAGCAGCCAGAGCAACCGCCAAACCACCAATTCCCAAGCTGGCAAGAATAGCACCCACATTTATACCTACCTTATTTAGTGCCATAATAATGCCAATAGTCCAAACAATTCCCACCGAGAAACGGCGTATAATCATAATCATGCTCTCATCTAAACGCTTATTACCTGACCCTTCCTTG
>Ga0116190_1002190_pt1 | contig 15847 bp, 15 predicted proteins | sample AD_JPNTR4_MetaG_FD_89808 | JGI IMG/M metagenome (GOLD analysis project Ga0116190, IMG submission 89808) | Active sludge microbial communities of municipal wastewater-treating anaerobic digesters from Japan - AD_JPNTR4_MetaG | ecosystem: Engineered > Bioreactor > Anaerobic > Digestate | place...
ACCAAAAAAATATGTAGTTTTGTCCATAGTAGAATAGTTTTTAGTCGAACCAAATCTACTAAAAAAAGAGAAAGGAAGACTAACATCTTCCTTCTCTTAATTTTTTATCGGACAACAGTGATTTAGAAAATAAAAATTAAAAATAGGTATTATAAAGAACGTAAAAATAATTTTTACAGTAGTATAAAATAACTGTTTAATAAATAGTTACTACGTTTTATGCAATTTTCTTAAAATATTTTTAAAATCTTAGGGGGTAAATTAAATATTATTTTGCAAATTTGTGCTTCATTTTTTTCAGAACAATTAATATACATTTTTACATGAAGAAACATAATTTTTATGCAGGGCCTTCTCGATTAAGTGATTATACATTAAAAGCTACTGCAGAAGCCATAATTGATTTTGCCGGAACAGGTTTGTCTATTATGGGGATTTCGCATCGTACTGCCGAATTTGAAGATGTAATGCTGAGTGCAACAGAAATTGTAAAAGAATTACTTGATGTACCACAAGGCTATTCGGTTTTATTTTTACAAGGTGGGGCAAGTTTACAATTTTGTATGGCTCCATTTAATTTATTAGAAAATAATGCAACATATATCAATACCGGTGTATGGGCTACCGGAGCATTAAAAGAAGCAAAATATTTTGGTGAAGTAATTGAATTGGCATCATCTGCCGATAGAAATTTTTGTTATATACCAAAAGGGTGGGAAAAAAATGTTTCTAAAGATACAAGTTATGTTCATATAACATCAAATAATACTATTTATGGTACACAATATAAATCAGATCCAGATGTGCCTGTATATTTAGTAGCTGACATGTCATCAGATTTATTTAGCAGACCGGTAGATGTTTCAAAATATGGATTAATATATGCAGGTGCTCAAAAAAATATAGGACCATCTGGTGCAACATTAGTTATAATTAAAGATGATATTTTAGGAAAAGTATCAAGACCAATTCCAAAAATTTTAAATTATAAAACTCATATTGATGGTAAATCAATGTATAATACACCTCCAACTGTTGCTGTATTTGCGTGTTTAAAAACATTGGAACGATATAAACAATTAGGTGGTGTGCAAGCTATGAAACAGCGTGCCGACGCAAAAGCTGCAATGTTATATGATGAAATAGACAGAAATAAAGTATTTAGAGGAACTGCGGATGTTGAAGACCGTTCAAATATGAATATTTGCTTTATAATGGCAGAAGAATATAAAGAATTAGAAGGTAAATTTAATGAATTTGTTGCAGCTCGTAATATTTTAGGTATTAAAGGTCATCGTTCAGTTGGTGGTTTTAGAGCATCGGTTTATAATGCTCAACGTGAAGAGAGTGTAAAAGCTTTAATAACAGCAATGAAAGATTTCGAAAAACGATATATTTAAATAAATATACTGGAGCAATATGACAAAAGTACTTGTAGCGACCGAAAAACCATTTGCAAAAGAAGCGGTAGATGGTATAGTGAAAATAATTGAAAAAGCCGGTTTTTCTTATGTTTTATTAGAATCGTATTCACAAAAACAACAATTGCTTGATGCTGTTGCAGATGTTGATGCTATTATAATTAGAAGTGATATAGTAGACAAAGAAGTAATAGAAGCTGCTAAACAACTTAAAATAGTAGTACGAGCAGGTGCCGGATATGATAATATTGATTTGGATGCTTGTACAGCAAAAGGTATAGTAGCAATGAATACTCCCGGTCAAAATGCAAATGCTGTAGCTGAATTGGTTTTTGGTATGATGGTGTTTTTTGCTCGTGTAGGATTCAATGGAAAATCAGGAACCGAATTACGAGGGAAAACAATAGGAATTCATGCATTTGGTAATATAGGTAAATTAGTAGCTAAAATAGCAAAAGGATTTGGTATGAAAGTATATGCATATGATCCTTTTGTAAGTCATTCTGTAATTGAAGCAGAAGGTGTTGTTTCACTTGCTACAGTTGAAGACTTATATAGTACATGTCAGTATGTTTCATTGCATATTCCTGCAACAGAAAAAACAATAAAATCTATTAATTACTCATTGCTTTCAAAAATGCCAAAAGGTGCTGTATTGGTTAATACAGCTCGAAAAGAAGTAATACATGAAGACGATTTGTTGAAAATAATGTCTGAACGTTCAGATTTTTCTTATTTAGCCGATGTTCAACCTTCAAAAATTGCCGAATTTGAGCAGAATTTTAAGGGACGCTACTTTTTTACTCCCAAGAAAATAGGAGCCCAAACAGAAGAGGCTAATATTAACGCAGGTCTTGCAGCTGCAAAGCAAATTGTTGGATATATAACAAAAGGTGATAAAACTTTTCAAGTAAATAAATAATATGCCAATATTAAAACCCTTTAAAGCTTTTCGACCAAAACCTGAATTGGCCGAAAAAATAGCATCTCGTCCATACGATGTTCTTAATTCAGAAGAGGCGAAAATTGAAGCAGGTTCAAATGAATTATCGTTTTATCATGTTATAAAACCTGAAATAGATTTACCTGCAAATATTGATATTCATTCTCAACCAGTGTATGATAAAGCAAAAGAAAATTTATTGTCATTGATAGAGAAAGGAGTATTGTTTCAAGATTCTAAGCCTTGTTATTATATATATGCTCAAACTATGAACGGTAAAACTCAATATGGGATTGTAGGAGGAGCAAGTGTAGAAGATTATGAGAACAATATAATTAAAAAACATGAACTTACGCGTCCTGACAAAGAAGAGGACAGAATGAATCATGTTAGATATACTAATTTTAATGCAGAACCAGTATTTTTTGCATTCAAAAACCATGTAGAAATAGATATGATAATACATGATGCTATATTGTTAGATCCTATTTATAATTTTGTATCACAAGATGGAGTAGGACATCATGTATGGATAATTGAAAATGATGCAAAAATTAAACGTATTGAATATTTATTTGCCAATGAAATTGATTATTTGTATGTTGCCGATGGCCATCATAGAACTGCAGCTGCAGCTTTAGTAGGAGCTGAACGCAGAAAAAATAATCCAAATCATACCGGAAACGAAGAATACAATTTCTTTTTATCGGTAAATTTTCCGGCAAATCAACTTACTATAATTGATTATAATAGAGTTGTAACAGATTTGAACGGGTTAACAGTTGAAGAATTTTTAAATACATTACAAAAATCTTTTATTGTTGAGAAAAAAGGAGCTAGTATTTATAAACCTACACAATTACATAATTTTTCATTGTATGTAGAAGGTGTTTGGTATTCTTTAACAGCAAAACAAGGCACATATAATGATTCAGATCCTATTGGAGTTCTTGATGTAACAATATTAACAGAGCAAATATTAAGTCCGATTCTTGATATTCAAGATTTGCGAAGAAGCATAAGAATTGATTTTGTTGGAGGTATTCGTGGATTGGGAGAATTACAAAAAAGAGTTGATAGTGGTGAGATGAAAGCTGCCTTTGCATTGTATCCGGTTTCTATGGAACAACTTATGGCAATAGCCGATAATGATTGTATAATGCCTCCAAAAACAACTTGGTTTGAACCTAAATTACGAAGCGGATTATTACTACATTCTTTAGATTAAATAGTAAAGCCTTGTATGAACAAGGCTTTTTTTATTTGTAAAATTATGGAAACGTCTATTCAATATAATATTCGTAAAATAAAAGAATCTATCCCAAATCATGTATTATTAGTTGCAGTGTCAAAAACAAAACCTGTGTCAGATATAATGCAGGCTTATGAAATTGGTATAAAAGATTTTGGTGAAAATAAAGTACAAGAACTTGTTGCTAAGTATGAACAGTTACCCAAAGATATTCGTTGGCATTTTATAGGACATTTACAAACAAATAAAGTAAAATATATTGCACCTTTTGTATCATTAATACATGGAATAGACAGTTTAAAATTATTACAGGCAATAAATAAAGAAGCAATAAAATGTAATAGAATAATTCCTTGTTTATTACAGTTTCATATAGCTCAAGAGGAAACAAAGTTTGGCTTATCATTACAAGAGGCTCATGAAATATTACAATCACATGAATTTACCACTTTACATAATATTCAAATAAATGGTGTAATGGGAATGGCATCGTATGTTGATGATTCAAAACAAATACAGCAAGAATTTAAAGAATTGTATTTAATATATAAAGAGCTAAAGCAAAAATATTTTAATAATAGTGAATATTTTTGTCAATTATCAATGGGAATGTCGCAAGACTATACAATTGCTATAGAACAAGGGAGTACAATAATTCGAATAGGTTCTACAATTTTTGGGGAACGAAATTTATTGTAATAAATCAATAGCTTGGTTTATAAGAGCCAATTGTTGTTCATCGGTTGTGGAATTACAATATGTCATTAATTCATTTTTATATTTTGATTTGATAGATTCAGATAGATATTCACAAGAAACATCAAGCAGTGTAAGAGCTTCAATACCTATTTCAAAAGAATCGGTGTAAATAAGAGATATAAAATAATCACAGTATGCACTACAATCGAAATTTGTTTGCCACAATGCATGTAATATTTCTCGTTTTTTTGAAGAGAACAGAGGATTTTGTATGCTTTCTATTAAAATATGAAGCATGTTGGGGTCTTTTAAATCAGAAATACAGCGTAATATTTCACGTACAACTTGAAAATCTTGAGCACTTAAGAGTAAATTCAATAATTGTTTCAGTAAATCACCATCACCGTTTTTTCTAATTTCTGAAATTGCAGTTAATTGATTATCAATATTATTCGAATGCAATAATGTTATTATATCTGCTTTAGTAATAATCTGTGAATTCATAAAAAATATTTTTTTTCAAAAATAAATAATAAAAATTTGTCAATAGCAGTGTTATTTAAACAATTTATGTTATTTTTGAATTATGAAAAATATTTTTTGTAATTAAAAAAAATATATTATTTTTACTCAAACATAAATTTGCATCAATAAATAAAATTAATGTCTATGCGAGAAAAATTGTTTAAAGTTGTTCGTTATATTGCTTTATTTGGCGTAATAACGGCTTTTGTGAGTTGTAATTCTGAATCAAAAAATGATTCAACTGACAAAGAAAAAGAATTAAAAGCCAAAGTTGTACAAGATGTAAAAAAAGTAATGATTTCATTACCATCACCTGTTGAAACATCAATTTTATTGAAAAAAGCAGGAGCAAGTTATAATGAAGCATTATTAAATCCTACGTCAAATGCTTCAAAGTATAATACAGATAAACAAAAAGCATTGAATTTAGGAGTATATGGAGCCGATTTAAGTTATGCAAGTATCTTTGGTCAAGATCAAACTATTATGCAGTATATGAATATTTCTAAAAAATTAGCAATAGGATTAGATTTATTAACTGCCATTGATCAATCAATTATAGATAGATTAGAAGCCAATCATGATAATAGAGATTCTGTAATACGAATTATTTCTGAAACTTTTATGAATTCAAATTCATCGTTAAAAGATGACAATCGTCCGGAAACAGCTGCATTAATCCTTGCCGGTGGTTGGATTGAAGGTCTTTATTTAGCTACAAGTTTGGTTGATAAAATTGAGAAAAAAGATTTAATTGAAAGAATTGTTGAACAAAAAATGTCTTTAGGAGAACTAAAACAACTATTAGAAACGTATAAGTCAAATAAAGATATTTCAGATGTTTTAGAAGCAATTCAACCAATTATTAAAGCTTTTGAATCAATTGAAATTCAAAAATCTGATAAAGTGGAAGTTGTTACTAATTTAGAAACAAAACAAACTGAAATGAAACAAAAACAAAAAATAAATATCACACAAAAACAGTATGATGAATTAAAATCTGCTGTGGCTAAATTAAGAAACTCAATTATTCAATAATTTAATGAAGTATTGTATTATGAAAAAAGTTTGGACAGTAATAAGTATAGTAGCAGCATTCATATTGTTTAGCACAGCTGGTTACGGACAATGTAGAACATTTGCTAAGAGTGAGTGTCGTCCGGCATTAAATCCCTATGTTCACGATGGTATTTACAATGCAACTGAACTTTCAGAAGGGGAGTCAGCCGAATTGTATAAAACATTTTATTCTAATCAAAATTATCGTATAGCAATTTGTGGTGATGCAAGTTTGCCTCGTATAAAATTTACTATAATGGATGCAGATAGAAATGTATTGTTTACTAATGCCGATAAAAATTTTGCTCGTGTTTGGGATTTTAAAATGGAATCAAGTCAACAATTAATAATTTCTATAGAAGTTTCTCCTAACGATGATAAAATGACCGATACGTTTGCTCGTGGTTGTGTAGCTGTTCTTATCGGTTTCAATGCAAATGAATAAAAAAATATTTACTTTATATTTCTTTGTAGGCTGTCATCAATATTGACAGCCTTTTTTTTGATATGGCTATTCTTCAAGTTGAAAATCTTACTAAAAGATTTGGTGATGTAGTATTATTCCAAAACCTTAATTTTATTATAAATAAAGGAGAAAAAGTTGCTATAGTTGCTAAAAATGGGGCAGGAAAAACTACTTTAATTTCATTGATTGTAGGTAAAGATACTCCTCAAGAAGGAATAATTTATATGCATCCTAATACCGTAATTGGTTATTTAGAACAAAATCCGGAATTAGACAGTACTAAAACAATTTATGATGAAGTGTATTATTCTAATTCTTTTATTGTAGAATTAATAGAAAAATATGCTACTGCTATATCCAATAATGATACTGTAACTATTGATAAACTTTCTAATGAACTTGATGTACATAATGTTTGGGAATATGAAAATCAAGTGTCATTATATCTTTCAAAATTAGGATTTCAGGATACGTCTACTGTAATTTCAAAACTTTCCGGAGGACAAAAAAAACGTGTGGCTTTAGCAAAAATTTTGTTGAAAAATCCTGATTTTTTAATTCTTGATGAACCAACAAATCATCTTGATTTAGATGTTATTGAATGGTTAGAAGATACGTTAGATTCTCTGCAATGTACAGTATTAATGGTTACTCATGATAGATATTTTCTTGATAGGGTTTGTAATACCATAATTGAAATTGATGATAAACAAGCTTTTAAATATACCGGAAATTATTCTTATTTTTTAGAAAAAAAGGAAGAGCGTCAAATACTCATGTCTACTGAAATTGCAAAAGCAAAAAATCTTATGCGAACCGAACTAGAATGGATTCGTAGACAACCAAAAGCTCGTGGTACAAAAGCAAAATATAGAATTGATGCATTTAGTGATTTAAAACAGAAGGCAAGTAAAACAATAGCAAATAAAAAGCTAGACATTACACTACAAGGAAGTAGGTTAGGAAATAAAGTTATTGAATTGCATGGAATATCAAAATCATATGATTCACATCGTATTATAGAAAAATTTTCTTATTTATTTCATAAAAAAGAAAAACTGGCTATAATAGGGCCAAATGGTTGTGGAAAAACAACTTTTTTGCAATTAATTACCAATCAATTACAACCGGATTCCGGGTATGTTGAATACGGTGAAACTGTTGTTGTAGGATACTATAAACAAGATGGTTTATTATTACATGAAGATTGTAAAGTTATTGAAGTTATACAGAATATATCCGAAACTATTGAGATAGAAAATGGTAATACAATTTCTGCTGCTCAATTTTTAGAACAATGGTTATTCCCAAGAAATATGCATTATATGTATGTTTCTAGATTGAGCGGAGGTGAAAAAAAACGGTTATATTTAATGACTGTATTAATGAAAAAACCAAATGTTCTTATTCTTGATGAACCTACTAATGATTTGGATTTGTTTACGTTACAAATATTAGAAGAATATTTACTTCATTTTTCGGGATGCGTTATAATAGTTTCTCATGATAGATTTTTTACAGATAAAGTAGTAGATCATTTATTTATTTTTAAAGGAAATGGCATTATTGAAGATTTTCCCGGAAATTATACTCAATTTAAAATTCATGAAAAAATACTAGAAGATACCTTACATAAAAATGAAAAGATAGAATTACAAAAATCGAAGGTAGAAAAAGCAATAAAAGGATTAACGTATAAAGAAAAAATAGAGTTAGAATCAATTGAAAAAGAATTAGAACAATTAGAACAAGAAAAAAAAATAATTGAACAAGAATTAATAGTCGGAACACTTAGTAATGCAGAATTAATTGTAAAATCTGAACGAATAGGGAAAATATTACAATTAATTGAAACAAATGAATTACGCTGGCTTGAATTACAAGAAAAATTATAACATGAAAAATATGAATTCAATAGTTGTATTAGATGCTCAAACAGTTGGTAATAATACTGTATTTAAAAGATTTAGTGATTTCGGAAGTCTTACCATATATGGAACAACAACTAAAGAGGAGCGAATAGCTCATATTGGTAATGCATCAATTATAATTACAAATAAAGTAATAATAGATGCTTTTATTATGGATTCTTGTCCACAAATACAACTAATTTGTTTAACGGCTACGGGCATGAACAATGTTGATTTAGAATATGCATCAAAAAAAGGTATAGTGGTTAAAAATGTTGCAGGATATTCTACAGAAAGTGTTGCACAACATACATTTGCAATGTTTTTAAGTTTATTGCATTCTATTGAATATTATAATTCTTATGTTAAAAATAAAGAATATTCGCATCAACAATTGTTTACTCATATTGGTCCAGGATATTGGCAATTACAAGATAAAACATGGGGTATTATAGGATTAGGTACTATTGGTAAACGTGTTGCACAAATTGCTCAAGTATTTGGGGCACATATAATATATTATTCTACATCAGGTAAAAATTATAATTCTCAATATACTCAAGTATCATTACAAGAATTATTGATAAAGTCTGATGTTGTGAGTATTCATGCTCCTCTTAACGAACAAACATTGGGACTAATAGGAATAGATGAGTTGCAACATATGAAATCTCATGCATATATAATTAATGTAGGCAGAGGTGGTATTGTAAATGAAAATGATTTAGCTGAAGCTTTGCAAAAAAATATAATTGCAGGAGCATGTTTAGATGTTATGCAACAAGAACCAATAGATGAAACATCACCGTTGCTTGATCCTAAAATAGCTCATAAAATAATTATAACACCCCACGTTGCATGGATAAGTAAAGAAGCTTTACAAACCTTAATTGAATGTGTGTACAATCATGTAAAAGAATTTGTAAAAAAAGAGTTATAGTGTTATTGTACGAGCTTGTATTTTATTGAAAGTAAAGCATTCTGCAATTGAATTAAATACATCAGCATTTTCTGTAGTAAAATATTGTGTATTGGAATTTTTTAGAATTTTATGTTCAATTTCAGGATGATTTTGTAAATATTTTTGTAAACTATGCGCTACAATATTTCCTTGATTAATAATAGAAATATGTTTTGGTAAAAATTCTCTAATTTTAGGCAATAAAATAGGGTAGTGGGTGCAAGCTAGAAGTATAGAATCAATAGAAGGGTTTTTGGTAAGTATAGCATTAATTTCTTTTTGTATAAAGTAATTAGCACCCTCTGACTGAGACTCTCCATTTTCAACTAATGGAACCCACATAGGACAAGCATGAGATGTAACTGTAATGTGAGGAAAAAATTTTTGAATTTCAATTTCATATGAATGCGAACTAACAGTTCCGTTAGTAGCAAAAATTCCTAAATTATTATTCGCAGTAAAAGAGCCTGCTTGTTCGGTACAAGGCCTAATTATGCCTAATATGCGTTTATTCGGAGCAAGTTTTGGTAAATCATTTTGTTGTATTGTACGCAATGCCTTTGCCGATGCAGTATTACATGCTATTATTATAAGTGAACAATCTAATTCAAATAATTTTTTTACTGCTTCTAAAGTATATTTGTAAACTGTTTCAAAAGAACGTGTTCCATATGGCGAACGTGCATTGTCACCTAAATAAATATAAGAATACTCCGGTAATACTTTTTGTATTTCATGTAGAATTGTAAGACCGCCAAATCCGGAGTCAAAAACACCAATATGTTGATTTCTAATGTTATTCATAAAAAAAGGTTGCCATTATTGGCAACCTTGTTTATATAGAAATGTTTAAATTATTTTACTATACCTAATTCTTTTTTTACAAGTGGCATTATATCAATACTTTTTGATGAATAGTATAAAACTTGACTACCTTTACTAACATCGTAAATATACATAAATCCTTCACGTTCAGCAACTTTTTTTACAGCAGCTTCAGCTTTATCAATTATTGGATTTAGTAAATCTTCACGACGTTTCATTAAGCGTTCTTCTGCTGATGATTGAAATTGTTGAATTCTTGTTTGACTTTCTTGTAATTCTTTTTCTAACATTTCTTGACTTGTCTTACTCATAGTTTCATAACTTTTTTGAGCATTTATTAGTTTTTTATTAAACTCAACAGACATTTCTTCAATTAAATTTTTTACTTCATTATATTCTTTTTGAAGCGTATTTAAAGCTTCTTGTTTTTCGGGCATAGCATCAATAAGTTCTTCAAAATTGATATGTCCAAATTTTTGAGCTTGAGCAACAGATGCTCCAATAAGTAAAAATGTAAGAATTACAAGTTTTGCAAAGTGTTTCATTGTATTTATTTTATTAGTTAATTTTTTACAAAAATACAGATTATTTTATATATCCCAATTTTTTTAATACTTCATCACTTATATCATATTTTATATCGGAATATAATATTGATAATGAGCTTGATGCAGCATCGAAAATAAAACCATAGTTTTGAGCTGCAGCTATTTCTTTTATTGCATTATATATTTCATCTTGAATTGGTTTTATTAATTCTTGTTCTTTTTTGTATCTGTCACCTTCAGGTCCAAATCGTTTTTTTTGAAGTTCTTTTAATTCTTTTTCTTTATCAAGAATATCTTGTTCTCGTTTTTGTTTCATATCATTTGACAGTAAAACTTTATCAACTTGATATTGTTTGTACATAGCATCTAAAGCAACGTGTTTTTCTTCAATTTCTTTTTGCCATTGTTTTGTTAAATTATCAATTTGTTTTTGAGCTTCTTTATAAGCAGGAATTTTGTTGAGCATATATTCAGTATCAACATATGCTGTTTTTTGACTAAAACTTACACTTGTAATAAACAAAGTAATAAGTACCATAATTAATTTTTTCATAGCTGTAATTGATTTAAATTAAACTAAAATTGTTGTCCTAATACAAAACTTGGTTGCCATTTTCCTATATTATATTTTCCGTCAACAGTATCGAAACCGTAACCGTAATCAAATCCTATTAATCCCATCATTGGAATAAATAGTCTTACACCAAATCCGGCACTTCGTTTCAGTTCAAATGGATTATAATCATTAAAATTCATCCAAGCATTAGCTCCCTCAGCAAATACCAGACCGTAAATAGTAGCTTCGGGTTTTAAAGTTAGCGGATATCGTAATTCAAATGATACTTTGTTGTACAAATTTGCTCCGTTATCACCAACAGGAGTAATAGCTCCCGATGTATAACCTCGTAATGGAATAATATCAATTCCATACATATAAAATCCGCCACTTAAACCATCTCCTCCAACATCAAATCGTTCAAAAGGAGATTTAAAATTGGCATTGTAATATCCTAAAAATCCAAAATCAGCTCGAGTTTCAAGTACTAATTTGTCAAATATTTGAGTATAGATTTTTGATTTAAAAGTCCATTTGTGATATTCAATCCAATTGTAACGTTGTTCCGGGGTTAAATCAGCATTATTGGCATTTGACATAAATGCAGAGTGGGGAGGGGTAATTTCTGCACGTAATGTGAATGAAGAGCCTCTTCGCGGATATAGTGGTTGGTCAATTGAATTTCGACTAATACTTGTTGCAAAGGTTATACTTTTTGTAATAATAGTATCTGGTAACACTTCTGGTAATCCCGATGAATAATTATTTAAATTATAACGTTTTGCTCCAATTTCATGATATAAAGTAAAATAGTCATCAGGCCATTTTAAATCTCTTTGTAATCCTAAAGCAACTCCAACTGTTTTCCAATTGCCAAAATTTGCATTTTTTCGTTCGTAACCGTTGCCTCGTACTGAATGATAAACCGAGAAACTTAAACTATTTGGTTTTTTACCGCCTAACCATGGTTCTGTAAATGAAAAGCTATAATATTGATAATATCGGGGATTAAAAGATGCGTTCAATGTTAAACTTTGGCCATCACCCGAAGGTATTGGCTTCCATTCTTCTCCATTAAACATATTTTTAAGCGAAAAATTATTAAGCACCAAACGAACCGAACCTATAACGTATTTACCACTCCATCCGCCTGAAAGTTCAATTTGATCTGTTGATTTTTCTTCTAAACCATATTCTATATCAACTGTTCCATTTTGTGGATTTGGTTTGGGATTAATTTCCATTTTTTCAGGGTCAAAATACCCTAACATGGCAAGTTCTCGTTGAGTTCTAATAATATCGGCACGACTAAATAAATCACCGGGTTTTGTTCTAATTTCACGATATATTACTTGGTCGTTTGTTTTGTTGTTGCCTTTTACTACTATATTATTAATAGTTGCTTGTTGCCCTTCGTATATTCGTATTTCAATATCTACAGAATCATTTATAATATTTAATTCAACCGGTTCGGCATTGAAAAACAAATATCCATTATCAAGATATAATGAACTTACTCCATCTAATCCAAATATTTTATCTTGTAATACTGTTTCATTATATATGTCTCCGGGTTTAATATTGAGTACTTTTTCTAATAATTCTGTTTTGTATACAGAATTTCCTAACCATGTAATGTTTCTGAAATAATATTTTCTGCCTTCATCTATTCCAATTATTATTTTTTTTGTAACAGAATCTATCGTAATAATGGAATCTTTATAAATAGTAATGTCTCTATAACCTTCTTTTTTGTATTTAGCAATGATACTTTCTTTATCGGCAACAAAATCTTTGGGAATATATTTTGAACGTTTTAGGACGTACCATCTGTTTCGTTTTGTGTTTTTCATTGCTCTAAGTAATTTACTGCTTTTAAATGCTGTATTTCCTTCAAAAACAATGTCTTGAATTTTTACTCGTTTGTTTTTATGTATAGTTATAACAATATCTGATTGATTAAATTTTGACGTATCAGGTATTTCTTTAATTATAATTTCTGCATTAAAGTATCCTTTTTCAAAATAGTAATCTTGGAGTTTTTTATGAATTATATTTTTTTTATTCTCTGTAATTTGTTCATTTGTTTTAAAATCAATTAATTCAATTAATTCAGATTGTTTTCGTTTTTTTACACCTTCAATGGTTATAGTGTTTAATCGAGCTCGTTCTTGTAAATATATTGTAAGAAATATAGTGTCTGATTCAATGTTTGAAGCATATATTTGTATGTCGCCAAATAATCCTTGTTTCCATAACCTGTCTACAGCGTTGGTAATATCTGGCCCGGGAACAGTAATTTTTTGTCCTACAGAAAGGCCTGTAATTCTAATTATGGGTGGGTGTTGCAGGTAAGTTACGCCATCAACTGTGATACCTCCAATAATATATTTTTGCGGTGTTGTAAACGAAATATTTTCTTGAGAAAATGCACTATGTAATGTGAAAAGATTTACTAATACTATACAAAAAATATAATGTCTGAAATTCATAATGAATGTGTTATTTTATTTGTTCTCCCGTTTTCCCAAATCTGCGTTCTCTGTGTTGAAAATCAACAATTGCCTGAATATATTCTTGTTTTGAAAAATCAGGCCACAATGTTTTTGTAAAATAATACTCGGCATATGCACTTTGTAGCAACAAAAAATTGCTGATTCTATACTCTCCGCTTGTACGAATAACTAATTCGGGATCGGGAATATTGTTTGTACAAAGATGCGAATTTATTGTGGTATAATCTATATCTGCAATGGAAATTTTTTGTTCAATACATTTTTGTGCAATATTTTTTACTGCTTCAGTAATTTCCCATCGTGAACTGTAACTTAATGCGAGAATTAATGTAAGTCCTGTATTATTTTTTGATAATTCTTGTGCATCGTAAATTTTATGTTGAATTTCAATGGGTAAACTTTCTAAGTTCCCTATTGTAAGTAGTCGTACATTGTTTTTTAGTAATTTTTCTAAATTTTTTTCTAATGCATTTACTAATAAATTCATAAGACCGGATACTTCGTCTTTCGGACGATTCCAATTTTCGGTTGAAAATGCGTATAATGTTAGGTATCGTAATCCAATTTCAGCAGATGCTGTTACAATTTCATTTACGGTTGATACGCCTTTTTGATGACCGAACAATCGAATATTGCCGCGTTTTTTTGCCCAACGACCATTACCATCCATTATTATTGCTATGTGTTGCGGCAGTCTATCTTTTTCTATTTCTTTTTTTTGTAAAAATTTCATAACCTTTTTTATCGTATATATGACAAGGAGCACTATCGCTCATAAAATTTATAAGTAAAGTTGCACCCAATAGAGAATACCAATCATTTGTTTTATTAAATGATATTTGTTTGTATCGTTTATATCCTAAAGCATCGGCATTTAATTGGTCTAATTTGTCTGTATATGTTTTTCTAAAAGTCCATTCTGCCATAAGTTCAAGGTTAGGTGCTAATTTGTATTTAAGCCCTAAACCAACCGGGAAACATATCATTTCTTTTAATTTTAATTCTTCGGAATAAAAAATTCCTGCACCACCAATTAAAACCGGTGAAAAATTATGTTCTTTTTCATCAGGAGTAATATCAAAAAAATTAAATTCAACAAGTGAAGCCATTTCATATATATGTGTTTTTGTAAAATCATGCTTCCGGTGTTGTTGATATTTGTTTAAAAAATCTGTATCATATCCTTTTAATTCACCATATGAGATAGATACTCTCCAAGAATATCTATAATTATATGTTTTTCGAAGATGTAATGCAGCTGTCCAATGTGGTGAATAATAAGGCTTTGTCATATTTACATCGCCATTGTATTGTGAAGTTCCTACAAATAAACCTATGTCTCTGCTTCTATATATTTGCGATACCACCGTTGTGCTGTAAAACAAGCAAGTAATGCATAATAAAACAGTTGATAATTTGGTGGTTACAATCATAAAGGTACTTTAATACATATTTTGATGCAAAAATACTATTTTGCTTCAATAATGAATTATATACTAACGATATAATAATAAAAAAAGTATGATTGAACCAATTATTTTTGGAAAGTAGGCCAACCTTTACGAGTTGCTTTAAGTTTGTAATGAACCGAAATCATGGCAAACATATAAAAATCTTTGTCATACGGGTCGCCTCGTTGTTCATTAAAGTATGAATAACTTACACCATCATTAGCTATTCTTCGTTCAGTTCCGTATTTGGGGTCGGCTAATCTACGGGCTATATGGTCGGGTACGGTTTTGTCGTTTGCTGCAACTAAGTCAGGATTTACATATGTTTTACTTACATCATCTATATAGTCGGTAAATGTAAAGCGAGGGCCAACTTCAAAAGAGTAACTCCAATATCGGTTAGCTAAATATTTTATTTGTATTCCAACAGGTATACATAATTGAACTCTTTTGTAAGGTTTACGAGTTGGTAAAAAATTTTGTCCTTCTGTTCCAATTGGTTGTAACGCTACCCATTGCCCTTCAATTTTTGCTTTTGGATTAAATCCAAATACTCCAACACCTGCAAATGCATATGTTACTAATTTTATTGGACGTTCACCGCGTACACCTTTTAAGTCATATATATGTCCGGCACGTTCTTTTCTAATTTTATATTCTAATCGAACATTAAATTCATAAATAGGACTACGAAACGATAAATCTCTATCACTTC
>Ga0116190_1002200_pt1 | contig 15825 bp, 10 predicted proteins | sample AD_JPNTR4_MetaG_FD_89808 | JGI IMG/M metagenome (GOLD analysis project Ga0116190, IMG submission 89808) | Active sludge microbial communities of municipal wastewater-treating anaerobic digesters from Japan - AD_JPNTR4_MetaG | ecosystem: Engineered > Bioreactor > Anaerobic > Digestate | place...
AACCTGGCTGTTCCCCGCTCCGCTGACTGGGACAATGACGGCGACCTCGATCTGGTGGTGGCCGCCGCCGGCAACATCTACCTTTACCGTAATGTCGGAAGCCGTCGCAGTCCTCTGTTCGAGGTACATGACCGGCCGCTGACGAGCACGTGGGGGAACGCCGAGTTGCCTGGGACCGGCGCCTACATCTCGACGCAGTTTCTGGACTGGAACGGCGACGGCCGGCTCGACGTGGTCTCCAACTACGCCGCTTACCTGGATCAGGGGAAGGGGAACCCGGGAGTTTACGGGGAAAAGGTGGAGGTGCTGCCGCCGGGTGTGCGAATTTCCCATCCGTCCCACACCGGTGACGACTGGTTCTGGCCGCGTCTGTACGACCTGGACGGCGACGACCGCCTTGACGTGCTTTTTGGAGATTGGGGAGGACACGTCTGGTTTCATCGAAACCTCTCGACATCGACGCAACCGCTCTTCGATGTGACTGGATACCGGTTGAAGACGGTGGACGGTCGCGACATCAAGGTCGGACCCATCGGCAAAGACCCGAACAAGGATTTCAGTGCCCTGCAGGGCGCTCGCACGGTTTTCAGCGTGGCCGACTTCAATCAGGATGGTTTGCTCGACCTGGTGGTGGGGGACGAGTACGGAGTGGTCAGATACTATCAGAACGCCGGATCGAAGGCCGATCCCGTGTTCTTTCCTCCTGTGGTGGTGGCGGAGACGGGATCTCGGGGGATGGTCGACGCAGTCGACTGGAACCAAGACGGGCTGATGGATATCCTTGTCGGCATTGCCTCCAGCCCGGTGCGGCTTTTCCTGAACATCGGCAAGTCAGCTCAGCCGGTATTCGGACCGGGGATCGACCTTCAACTTCCTCCAATCATCGAGCCCCGGGCGATCGCTGTCGATTTGAATCAGGATGGCGATTTGGACCTGTTCATTCCCAGCACGCTGGGGTCTTGTTTCCTGGAACGTTCGTTTATTGAGCACGGTTACGCTCCGGCTCAAATGATCGGATTCGAGAAAAAGAAGGATCAGAAACGGCCGCGTCACCGGCGGCAAGATTGAAAAAGGAGGCACAGTGAAAGACCGTAAAGGAGGTTCTACGAGGCGATCGTTTCTGCAGGCCGCTGGTCTGGGCATCGCCGCTACGCGCTTGGCAGAGGCTGGGGCAGTAAACACGCAGCCGGCCGGGAAACGAACTGCCATGGCGCCGGAGCAATTCCGACGGCTTCTGGCGGGGCCGATTCAGTCTCAGCCGACGCCGTTCGATGAGAAGCGGCGGATCGATCACGCAGCCGTTCGGCGCATGGTCGATCGGGCGCTTCGCTATGGTGTTCCAATTTTCGCCCTGACCGCCGGAAACAGTCAGTACCATTCACTGTCTTACGAGGAGGTCAAAGCGCTGACCCGGACGCTCGTCGAGGCAGTGGATGGGCGCGCGATCACGATCAGCGCCACCGGTCAGTGGTGGACCGAACGCGCCGTTGATTACGCCCGATACGCCGAGTCAGTGGGCGCGGATGCCGTCCAGATTCTAATGCCGGCGGTCTATGGGAGTGAGGACGAGCTTGTCGAGCACTATCGCGCAATCGCCCGCGCCACCCGGTTGCCGCTGGTTCTTCATGGGCAATACCCCGAATCGTTGTTGCGAAAGCTCCTCCAGATTGAATCGATCGCGGCCATCAAGGAAGACGGGGCACTGACTTCCTACATAGATCGAATTATCGAGTTCGGAAATCGAGTTGAGATATTCGCAGGGGGGGCCGAAAACCGCTACCTGGTCGGCTACCCGTACGGCGCCAAGGCGTTCTACAGCACCTACTGCTCGTTTGCTCCCGATATCCCGATGCAATTCTGGAAGGCGATAAAAGAGAACGACCTGAAAAAGGCGACCGAGATCACAACTCGCTTCGATTACCCCTTTATCAAGCGTTTTACGCATCCCTTCTGGCACGCCACACTCGAGTACTTCGGGGTGGCCAAGCGTTACATGAGGCCGCCGCAACATACCTTTACTGATGCCGAAATGAAAGACGTGGCGGCTTTTTTTGATGCGCAAGGGCTAAAACCGGAGCAATACAAGGAGTAATAGGAGTGAACACGAATCCAGTGAATCAGGGCGGCGCAAAACCGCTGGTTGCGAACCCTGCCGATATCCGAATCGGCCTGGCTGGGATGGTTGCAGAAAACGATCATCCTTACAGCTGGAGCGCCATTCTGAACGGGTACGAACCCGACGGCCTGGCCGATTGTCCGAATGCCACTATCCGCGGCTATTTGAGCAGGCAGCCGAAAGCCGACTTCGGAATACCAGGGGTACGGGTGACTCACATCTGGTGTGATGATCCGGACAACGCCACCAAAGTGGCGCGAATGAGTCGCATCCCGCACGTCGTCAAGTACCCCGAAGATCTGATTGGCCAAGTGGATGCTGTTCTCGTTCCGACGGATATCGGCCGGGAGCATAAGGAGCGGGCCAGACCCTTCCTTGAAAAAGGTATCCCCGTGTTCATCGACAAACCGCTGGCGGATGCTGAAGAAGATCTCGACTGTTTCATCCGGTGGCATGAGGCGGGAAAACCGCTGATGTCGTCCAGCTGCATGCGTTACGCTCGGGAACTGGCAGAGTTGCGCGGGCGCGTAGACGAGATCGGCCGGCTGCGAATGATCACCGTGACAACCTGCAAGAGCTGGGAACGATACGGTATTCACGCCCTCGAGGCGGTTTATCCTTTCTTGCCACCTTACCAATGGACGAGCGTGGTGAACACCGGTTCCGAGAAGTCGAACGTCGTTCACCTGCAGCATGCTAGTGGGGTCGAAGTGGTGGCAGTCGCTATCGACGATCTGTACGGAGCAATGGGCTGTGTTTCGATTTACGGGACGGCCGGGATGTTGACGGCCTGTTTCGCCGATTCTTTTTACGCCTTTAAGGCCCAGTTGGCGGCTTTTGTTCAATACCTGCGACGTGGCGTTCCGCCTTTCCCGTTCGAGGAAACCATCGAGCTGACTCGTCTTGTGATTGCCGGGATTCGGAGTCGCGAGCAGCACGGGAGACGCTGCCTGCTTCTGGACGACTGCAGAAACTCGGGCGGTTGAGCGGCCAGCGCGGGCCGAATCCGCAAGCCTGGTCCGGTGATTGTCTTTGCAGAAGGAGCATACAGAAGATGTTTGATTTTAGCGGAAAGGTTGCACTTATGGCCGGAGGGGCGGGCTATCTCAGCAGTCCTGCCTGTTTCGGGTTGGTCGAGCATGGGGCCGCGGTCGTCGTGGCTGACAAGAACGAAGCGGCTCTCAATGCACTGATCGAGGAGCTGAGACGTCGACATCCTGGCGCGAAAGCTTGCGGAATTGCGCTGGACATCGGAGATCAGGAATCGATCCGTGAAGCGGTTGAAACAACGGTACGAAACTTTGGCCGATTGGACATCCTGGTGAATGCAACTTATCAGAGTGTCGGAAAACTTGTTGAGGAGCTGACAGGGGCTGAGCTCGATGCCAGTCTGCACCTGAATCTGACCGGCTCTTTTCTGCTGGCGCGAGAAGCGAGCCGGGTGATGAAGTCTGGCGGCAGCATCATCCTGTTTTCCTCAATGTATGGCCAGATCGCGCCCGATCCGCGGATCTACCATCATCCCCTGAAACCGAACCCCATAGAATATGGCATTGCCAAGGCCGCGCTGGAACAGATGATACGATACCTCGCTGTCGCCTGGGCGCCTCGCAACATTCGTGTAAACGCGATTGCTCCAGGTTCCTTCCCTCATGTGCATCAGCAAACTCAGTTTCCCGACTGGATGAAGCTTTTGGCGGCCAAGGCCCCTTTGGGACGTATCGGACGGCAGGAAGAAGTGGCGGGGGCCATAGTGTTCCTGGCCTCGGATGAGGCGTCTTACGTAACCGGACACGTGCTGAATGTCGATGGCGGATGCACCATCTGGTGAGGGACGAGAAAGGAAGATGCGCTTACTCTGGTCAATCATTCTTATAGGTGTCTTCTCTTTGACACCTGTTCATGTAGAGGGTCAGGAGCCGGAGTTTGCCGGCCCGGTCAGGTTGATTCTGCCGCCGGCTATCTACGCCACACCGGGGATCGAGACCAATCTCTATTTTGAAAACGTGGTTCTGACTCTGACCCCTGAAGCGTACTTCTTTGACGTCACCTGCCCCAAGGGGACGCTGCTGGCTAAGCGCTGGACCTTTACACCGGCACCAGAAGAGGCGGGTTCATATCCCTTGCTGCTCGAAGTCCGGGATTCAGACAACAGGATCGTGGCTCGCGCACGATCGATTGTCCGAGTGGCTTCTGATGAGGGCGGTGCGGGAATGGTGGTGCGGCTTCTGACTGTCGGTGACAGTCTCACCCAGCCTGCGCTCTATCAGCGCCACATTTACGACCTGTTCTCCACGAACGGTAAAACCAGGCTCGAGCTGATCGGCACCCGCGGCCCGGACAATCTTCCGGCTGCCGGTGAAATCCGGCATGAGGGGATTGGCGGGTGGACCGCCCAGGCCTTCGCAACTATCTACGGTCCTAACTCGTGGAACGGCTATCCGAAAGGAGAGGGAACGGGAAGCCCTTTCATTTTTCTCGACGCCCAAGGAGAGCCTAGGTTGGATTTTGCCCGTTACTGCCGGGAGTTTGCTAATGGGACGCCGCCCGACTTTGTCACGTTCGGCCTCGGGACCAATGACGTCTGGAGAGCGACCGACAAGGACATTGACGTGGTGGTCGACGAAGTGCTTCGGCACTTCGACACCCTGGTCGCAACGGTGCACGACGTGCGATCCGATGTCCGGGTCGGTATTCTGCTTCCACCTCCGCCTTCGCCCTCCCAGGATGCTTTTCGAGGCTACAAAGGTGGGCAAAAGCAGACGGGATGGCAGTATCGCAGGAACCACCATCGTCTCGTCGAACGCCTGATCCAGCACTTTGGCAACCAAGACAAGGACAACGTCGGGGTCGTACCGGTCTACTCGGGATTCGACATCCGTCACAACTACAAGCAGCGCCGCTTCCCGGTGCATAGCCGGAACTCGACCGAGGTCGTCCAAGTGATCGACCCGGTCCACCCCGAGCTCTCCGGCCATCAACAGATTGGGGATGTCATATTCAGCTGGATGAAGGTTTGCCTGGCCAGGCCATAGCGGGGATCGTCGCCTTGGCTGGAGCACGGATAGCGGAATAAGGGTGAAACACGGTGGCAAAAGAAATCGGAAGTCTGCGCGTGTATGGGTGGTTGCTTCTGCTTATAGGCGTTTGTGTGTGCGGCTGCGGTTCGACCAACGTCGAGTGGGCGGGTGACGGAAAGCATCGCGTCCTGGTTCGGGTGGAAGCCAGGCCACTCGCACCTGGGACGGCGTTCGACGAGATGCCGGCAGAGGTGGAAATAGACTTCCAGGAGCTGTGCAGGGACGCCGGTCTTCAAGGAATCCCAGACATATCCTCGGTGCAGGTGATTCGCTACGATCCAGAGACGGGAAGGCCTCTTCCCTATGGCAAGTATGCCTTTGGACGTAGCGTCTATGACCGGCCTTTCCGTTGGTACGATGAAGCGATTCCTTACGACTTCCCTGAATTCGCTCAGGCAATTGATCGAACCGGCGGGAAGATAGAGCGCACCCTTACTCCGCGTGCCGGATACTTCTATAACGTTCTGGGAGAATGGAAGCGAGGACGACTAGCCTGGGCGCATACGCAGGAAAGTGACCTGCCCTCCTTTTACGCGGTCTATTTCAATTTACTGCCAGACGGGCAGAAACCGGCCCGGATACCGCCGAGGGGATGGTTAGGCGACGGCATGAACAGATGTAAGCCGGTCGGAGGGAGCACTACGGGCGCCGGTCACACGAGGATTGCGGTTGCCGACTGGGACGACGACGGCCTGATCGACATCCTGTACGGTGAGGACTACGGGCATCTTTTCTGGATGCCGAACGTGGGGTCCGAACACACGCCGACCTTTTCCTATTCCAAGATGATCTTCGATGCTGATGGTCAACCGATCGACGCGGGCGTCGGCCTGGCGCCCCTGATCGTTGATTGGGATGGAGACGGGTTGAAGGATGTTTTGGCCGGGACCCATTGGTCTCGAATTGTTTTCTTCAGGAACGTCGGTACCCGTGGCCAACCGTCGCTCTGTTACCAGGGCTTCATTGAGGCCGACGGCAAGACTCTCGAACTTCCTTTCCGGCCAATAATCGGTCGAAGCGAGGCCCCTTTCAAGCAAGACTATTACGCCGTTCTCGAGGCTGTCGACTGGGACGGGGACGGAGCGCTCGACCTGCTGGCCGGAGGCTACGTCACGGGTCGGATCTACTTTTATCGACACATCGGGCGAGACGGGAAGGGGCTCCCGGTCCTGGAGTTCCAGGGTCCACTGGAAGCGGACGGAAAACCGCTTAATGTCGGCGATTGGTGTGCCGCGCCGACAACGGCCGATTTTGACGGAGACGGCGATTTGGATCTCGTGACCGGCAGCTACCCAATGACGCGCGACGAAAACCTGCAGAAACGTCGGGCGGACAACTTCCTGCGATTTTACGAAAACGTAGGCGATCGCCGCCGTCCGGTGCTTCAACTCAGACCCTTTCCGGGCGAGGGCCGTTTTCCCGCCGGCGGGCTCGCCACGCCCCGTGCCGTCGACTGGAATGGCGATGGTCTGTTGGATCTTATCGTCAGTTCCCGTTCGGACATTTACTTGTTCAAGAACATTGGCACGAAGACGCAGCCCCGTTTTGCAGCGCATGCTCGTCCTCTCGTGAGCGACTGGGGCCGAGCCGATCTACCGGGCACAGGTCCGGAGGTCTCTACCCAGTTTATTGACTGGAACGAGGATGGCTTCCTCGACATAGTTTCCGGCTACAAGGTCTGGCTCAATCTCGCAAAGGGGGTGCCGGGCGTGTATGGGGAACCAATCTCCCTGCTGCCGGAAGCTGATCGAATCGAACATCCGTCCGGGATAGGTGATGACTGGTTCTGGCCACGACTCTACGACCTGGACCAGGATGGGCATCGCGACGTGCTGTTTGGTGATTTTGCCGGCCGAATCTGGTTTCATCGAAGCTCCGGCGAAGCCGGCAGGTACCGGTTTGACAAAAAAGGATATCCGTTGCGGACGACCGATAACCGGGAAATCCGGGTTGGACCGGTAGACCAGGATCCATCGAAAAGTTTCCAGGCCTTACAAGGCGCCCGAACCGTATTCGTCATGGGAGACTTCGAACCCGATGGCTTGAACGACCTGGCGGTGGGCGACACCTTCGGAGTGGTTCGATACTACCGAAACGTGGGATCAAGAGAAGAGCCGCTGTTCGCCGCTCCAGTGGTGGTGGGGGATCTGAAGTCCCGGCTGCTGGTCGAGGCGGTGGACTGGGACGGAGACGGGCGGTTGGACATCATCGCGGGGAGTTCGGGTGGGCAGGTCGAGGTGTTCCGCAATATTGGGGACAAAGAGGCCGCCCGTTTTGATCAAGGGTTTTTTCCGGCCTTGCCAAAAATCATACAGCCCCGGGTGCTGATGGCGGATCTGAATGGAGACGGTGATCAGGACCTCTTTTTTCCGAGCACCCAGGGGTCATGCCTGGTGGAGCGTTCCTTCCTGGAGCATGGATACGCCAGAGGAGGAGTATTGGGCGGGATCGAGAGCTCCGGAGAATAGCGAACCGGAAAGGTCGCTGCCAAATCCGCCACGAATGATGTGATTAAGGAGAAATGATGGCAATCGAAGGAATAAGTTAGAGTGAACAGTTAACTGTTGACATTCGGAAGTTTTGAGTGTAAGTTTCTTCATCGAAGTAATCGGGCTTAATTGTGAAGCATTCCAGGCTCTTGAAAACGCGCGTAAGTGCGGCACGTGAGGAGGCGCGATAATGATTGTCAGATCTCTGGCTACATTTGTCGTCGTCCTGCTGACCTCTTCGCTGGTCGGTTGGGCGCAAACCAGTAACCAAGGCGCCATCGTCGGTACCGTTACAGACCCTTCCGGGCTCGCGACTCCCGGGGTGGAGGTGACGGCTCGCAATGTCGCGACGGGCGTGGAGCGGCAGACGATAAGCAATGACGTTGGCGACTATCGAATTGACTTCCTGATTCCGGGAACCTACCAGGTCACTGCGGTTCTTCCCGGATTCAAGAAGTGTGTCGTAGATCAGATCGCGCTTTCCGTCGGTGATGTCAGGCGGGTTGATCTGAAACTGGAAATAGGCGAAACCAGCGAGGAGGTGATGGTCACGGCGCAGGCGGCGGCTCTCAACACTGAGAACGCCTCAGTGGCGGAAGTCATCGATTCCGAGAAAATCCAGAATCTCCCTCTGAATGGTCGTGAATTCCTGGGGTTGGCCGAGCTAACGGCGGGCGCCGAATCAGGAAGCATTCGCCGTGGCACCGTGAGTTCCAGAGGCTATGCTATTGGGGTCAACGGAGCGCGGACCACCTACAACAACTACCAGATCGACGGCGCGGACGCTAATACGAGCGACAATGAACTGGCTTCTTCCCCGGCGCTTGAGGCAGTCAAGGAGTTCCGGATTCAGACCAACATGTACTCAGCGCAGTACGGGCGAGCCGGCGGAGCCGTTATCAGCCTGGTCACCAAATCGGGTGGGAACGATTTTCACGGCAGTCTCTACGAGTACCACCGCAACAAGGCTCTGGATGCGCTCCCTTGGGCTTACACAGGAGAGCGTTCCGATCTGGCCAATTACCTGTATAACCAATTTGGCGGGTCGCTAGGCGGGCCCATAATCAAGAACAAAACGTTCTTCTTCGGGACAGTCGAGTTGTTTCGCCAGAAGAGGCCGGGGAGCCTGCGCAGCGGGTTCGCGCCCAACGAGCGCGAGCGAGCTGGGGACCTCAGCCAGACGATCAACCCCTACTCCAGGCAGCCAGTTCAGCTTTATCACCCCTACACCAAAGAGCTGATTCCCGACGCGAAACTCCCCCAAAACCTGATTAACCCCGTTGGCCGCAGGATCATGGACGAATTGTGGCCTATGCCGAACTACGATGGCGATCCATTCCTGAACTTGCGGAAGTTTTTGGGCGGAACCTTCGACCAGAACAAGTACCTTGTCAGGGTAGACCACGCCCTGAGTGCCAGGGACTCCCTGTTCGGCACGTTCGATTTCAATGATTACGATACGGTCAGTGAAGGGTGGAACAAGTACAACGACACTATTTCCTACCAGCACGCGCGGACCGCGTCGATCACCGAAACTCACACTTTTTCGCCGACCTTGGTTAACGACCTTAAGGCCACCTTCCTGTTTTATGACTACCGGACGGGCCCGCTGTTGGCCGATAAGAATTACGGCCAGGAGTTCGGGATTCACGATCGAATTCACAAGGCCAAAGGCTTTCCCGCCATATACCTGTACGGAGCGGGCTCGATCCAGATCGGCGGCGAGGCGACTTCCCAGACCCAGAACAAGACCCTCCTGCTGAAAGACAATCTTGCCTGGACAGTGGGTAAGCACACCTTGTTTATTGGTGGAGATTGGCGGCGTCAGACTCACGACTATAAATCGATGGCGGGTTACGCGCGCTACTACGTGGGTAACACGGAGGGAAGCCTGTCCAGCTCACTGCGAGACATTTACCTGATCACGGGATCAACGTTCTCGAGCCTGTTGGTCGGAATTCCAAACCTTATAGATGGAGGACAAGGAGAAGACAAGCTGATCCCGATGGTTCGTAACGCTATCTCGGTGTACATACAGGATGATTGGAAGGTAACTGATCGCCTCACTCTGAACCTCGGGTTCCGATACGACTTCGAGTCTCCGTTCCACGTGACCAACGGGGAGTTCATGACGCTGGACTTCCAAACGGGGCTTCCGCTCTATGCCCAAGGGGCACCTGCGGACAAGCTGGCAAAACTCCAGTTCAACTACCTGACTGACGGACCGAACCACGGGTTTGAACCGAATTACACCGATTTTGCGCCGCGCCTTGGCTTTGCCTGGAGACCTCTGGCGGAAAGCAATTGGGTGATCCGGGGCGGCTACGGAATCATTTACAACTCCGAAACCGCCTCGAACACCACCATGGGTTCCTATGTGACCCCCTTCGCCGGCCGCCTGGGCTACATCTACCCGAAGAATGCCAATTTCTGGCCGGACAAGCAGGAACATATCTTCTCGTTCGACCAGGAGCCATACGGAATCGACTACGTCAGCACCAAAAGCCCGGGAGTCTTTATTCCAACTGCGCCCTATTACCCAACCGGGTACTTGCAGCATTGGAATCTGACCATGGGGAAAGAGTTCGGACAGTCCCTGCTGGGTGAAATTGCTTATGTTGCGTCTCGCGGGGTCAACCTGAACAGCTCCACCACAACCACGGAGTACGATCCTGAATTACAGAAGAAGATCGATACAGCCAATCCCAGCTGGGCGGGCAACAAGGGGATGAAAGCCAAGGGCTATAACTCGGCCTACCATTCGATGCAACTGCGCGTGCGAAAGGAGCATAGCCACGGACTATCCTACCTCGCTCAATACACCTGGAGTCGAGCCATGGCTGACGCCTCCGAGGATACAGCCAACGAGCATACCCTGAGTACTACGGTGCTGACTGAAGAAGGGCCGAAACTCCTGATCCGGCGCACGTGGACCCAGGCCAACTTCGATGTTCGTCATCGTCTGTCGCTAGCCGGCAACTATGAGCTGCCCTTCGGGCGTGGCAAAACGTACGGGAACGATCTTCATCCGGTTCTGGATGGCATCCTCGGCGGATGGCGGATAAACTGGATCTGGGCGTTGCAGGGCGGTTACCCATGGACCGTTACGACTGGTCCCCTGGTGTCAACTCGTCCCGATCGAATCTGTAACGGAAACCTGCCGGCGTCCGAGCGGACACCGGAACGTTGGTTCGATATTACCTGCTTCCCGAACCCGCAACCGGTCGAGTACACGGATCCCGAGACAGGTCAGGTGAGATCCTTTGTCCCGAACGGAAACGCGGGTGCGAACACGATCATCGGTCCGCCCACCAACAACTGGGACCTCGGTTTGCACAAGTACTTCCGAGCGACCGAAACCAAGAGGATCGAGTTCAGGGCGGAGCTCTTTAACGCGTTTAACCATCCCCGCCTGCTGGGCCCCTCCGGCCAGTACTTCTACAACCAGCCGGACGGCGCCAAGATCCTGAGAGCGGGCAACCAGCGTCAGATTCAGTTCGCTCTGCGGTTCACCTTCTGACGAACATTTCCCAACAGGTCGATCCGGGGGACAGACCCCCGGATCATCCCTCTGGCTGCTCCCAGTGTCGGATTCATCCGGGGGAGCAACCACACTTGCACTCTTCGGAGAAGACAAACGCGCGAGGAGAAGAGGCCGTGGGCGAGCATATCAAACCGACCAGGAGGGGCTTTTTCGGTTGGGCACTTGGCGCGGCCGTGGGGGCGGTTGGCGAGGGTGTTGCTGCCACGCGGTCCCACCTTGTTACGGATTTTCAGAATTCGTACCTGCACTGCCAGCCGACCGGAACCGGCATTTGGGTGCGGGTCAGTCTCGAATGCATTGCTGAGGCGTTCGACGTCGCCTCGGGCCGGACCGATCGTTACTTCTTGAGCGTCAAGGCTCAGACGGGGTTGGGCGAGACAGGCACATCAGGACGGTTATATCCCGGTTACGAGTACTGGATGATCTTTGCCAAGGACAGGGTCCTGATGAAGCGGCTTCATACTTCCTCGTACCTGAACAACCCCAGTGTGGTTCCATCTACGGAGTTTGGACCGCATGCCGCACATCTGCAAACCCGCTCTGCACGACGGTTGACGAGTCATGCCGAGATCGCGAGCGCTTTGCGTGGATGGCGGACGTTGACCGCACGAACTACTTTCCTGAGTCGGGACCGCAAAACCGCCTACCGGGTGGAGTACCCGGTGAAATGGGCCGACATCAACGATGAGCGTAAAGCCTTTCGAGTCGAAACAGGGCCGGTTCTTCTGCTTGATGCCGATAAGATCGAGGTCGGTGTCTGCCCGCAATTCGAGGACTTCAAGTGGGCGCATCTTGATTACCATTCGTTCGACTCGGTCCGCTGCCTGATCGAACGACCGACCGACATTCTTCAGGATGCAACGTATCAACCGCCTGCCGCCACACCTCGCCAAACGGCGGCAATCACGAGAGAGCAGGTGGAGGAGATTAGAAGGCGACTGTGGCAGAGTGGGCCCCCGCCCTTGGCCGGGGAGGCCTTACACAGACTGCTCCAGACCGATCGTTACTCGGATGCCGTCAACCTGCCCTGTTCTACCGAGTTGTATGCGCTCAAAGGGTAAGATCTGCGAAGATGAAGGAAGTTCTGTCCGCTCTGCTGACGGACGTTGCGGAGTGCCTTCGTCTCAGCGTTTCGGTTGGAGCCGGGAATGAAAATCGGGTGAGATGACGGCTGAATCGCGGGGAGGTATGGGTGGAAATGATTTTGCGTGTTTTAACTTCTGTACTTTCTTTCGCAATCGCTCTGGCAGCTTCGGCTGATCCGCCTCGCATGATCGCCGAGTCACTGGAACTCGAGAAACCTGCCCTCTTTCCTGACGGAACACTGGCGGCCTTTTCCCTCCAGACGCTTGGCGGTGTTCAGACCATGGTCGTCCGCTTTTCCTGCGACGACGGTCAGCGCTGGACGCCAGTGGAACCGGCTTTCACTCTCCCAAGGGAAGCGGGCACCTTTGGATACTGGGTCGTGGTAGTCGACCGGGCCGGGGAGGCTCACTTCTTTTTCTTGAATGATCCGAGCACTGGATCCAGCGGTTCAGAAACCGGGGTGGCGCGCCCGGGCAAGAAGGAGTCGCTCAACATCTGGCATGCTAGCTGGCGACGTGGACAGGGCGCCGGTCAGGCGCCCCGGCAGATCTGGGAAGGGCGCGGCGGGGATTTGCAGTCGGCCATTCAGCTGAGGAGCGGGCGCCTTTTGCTGCCCATCTCGTATCGGGTCAGGCGCTCCTGGCGGGAGCGTGATGAAGGCTTTGCGGCCTACATTTATCCTGGTCAGTTCAACGCGACGGCGCTCTACTCCGATGACTCAGGCAAGACCTGGCACCAGTCTCCTAGCGTTCTCAAGGTTCCTGCCCCGGATCTGACGACGATTCTGGGAGCAGTGGAACCAGTTGTTCTTCAGCTGAAGGACGGTCGCGTGTGGATGTTGATCCGGACTCAAAACGGCCGATTTTATGAATCATATTCGAAAGACGATGGGAAGACCTGGAGCTTACCGAAGCCGACCAGTCTTATTTCGTCCGATTCGCCGGCCGGGCTTGTCAGGCTTCCTGACGGCAGGATCATGCTCCTCGTCAATCGGTGCCTCAGGTACGCCTACGCTTACGGCGGCCGCCACGTGCTACACGCGGCGGTGTCCAGTGACGAGGGGAAAACCTGGACGGGTTTCAGAGAGGTGGTGCGGGATCCTTTGCGAAGCCAGATCCCGCCGACCGGTGGAGACTTTGGTGTCTCCTACCCGTTTACTTCGCTCGACTCAAAGGGAAGGGTGGTTTTCGGGCTCGGGGTTCGTACCGGAACGCGGTCCCAGCATCCTGAGAGACAACCTGGGGACGATGCCGCGACGCCCCGATGGATGGTAGTTGTAGATCCGGCGTGGTTGTATGAAACCCGGCAGCGTACCGATTTTTCGAAAGGTCTGGACGACTGGTCGATCTTTGGCGTCCGAGGTGTTAGCTTGACGAGCCATCCTTCAAAACCGGACCTCAAGGTGCTGGGCTTGAAGAAGCCTGAACCCGAGTGGCCCTCGGGCGCTGTCTGGAATTTTCCAATGGGAACGCGCGGCAGGCTGGTGCTGAAACTGATGGTCAAGCGGGGCTTTTCCGGCGCGCTTCTCGGGTTGACGGATCATTTCTCTCCGCCGTTTGACGCCGAAGACGAGTTCTTCAACATGTTTAACTTGGTATTAGGTCCGGAAGGGACTGTACTGGGTGAGGACCGTTTGAAGTCGGATGTCTGGCACACACTCGCACTGAATTGGGACGTCGAAAAGCAGCGGTCTGAAGTCATTCTTGACGGGCGCTCGCTCACCTCGTTGCGTCTGCTTCGCGAGGGGCCGGGCGTCTGTTACCTTAGGATCAGATCCACGGCCTATGACACCGATCAGGGTGGATTGCTCATTGAATCCGTAGAAGTTGAAGTGGATCGGTGAGGATGATGAGCCTGTTTTGAAGGGTAAGTCCCGAGAGCCTTGCTGAAGGGAGAAGGATTATGGCAAGACGAAGCTGGGAGCGCAGGAGTTTTCTGAAGTTTGCCGGGGGCCAAGCCGCCGCGGCAGTAATGGCGCCAGCCGTTTGGTCGGGTCGTCAAACCGGCAAAGGCAGAAAGCCAATCAGTCCTGACGAGTTTCGCAAGCGCGTTCGGGGTCCTATCCTGTCTTTCCCCACACCTTACCAGGCCGATTTTTCGATCGACTACAAGGCCGTGCGACGGATCATCGAGCGCGGGCTGGCCGCCGGAGTTCAGGTGGTAACACTCACTGCCGGCAATAACCAGTATGACATCCTCAGTTACGAGGAGATTTGCCGCCTGACGACAGTCATGGTCGAGGCGGCAGCCGGCAAGGCGGTCACGATTGCTGCAGCCAACAACTGGTGGACCAAGCCCATCGTCGAGTACGCGAAGTTCGCTGAATCGGCGGGGGCTGATGCCGTGCAAGTCCGGATCCCGAGCTCCGGGACTGACAACGGCATCTACGATCTCTTCAAGGCGATTGCTGACTCGACACGCTTGAACATTGTCATTCACGGCCAGCCGTCTTTTGATCTGATGGACCGGCTGGCAAGAATCGAGACGGTCGACGGGTTCAAGGAAGAATATGTAATCGAGTGGAGTGTCCCGTTTTACCAACGCTACGGCGACAAGCTCGCAATATTCGCGGGCGGAACCAAGTCACGATTCCTTGAGTTTCAGGTGTACGGGATGCAGGCATACTACAGCACTTTTTCGACCTTCGTACCGGAATTCGCCATGGGATTCTGGAAGGCAGTGCAGAACAACGATCGGGATCGAATCAAGGAATACGTCTTCAAGTATGATGTTCCCTTTTTTCAGCGCTGGAGACCAGGTTTCTGGAACGCCACGCTCGAGCATTTCGGAGTGGCAAAACGCTACCTGCGGCCGCCTCACCAGGGCTTCGACGATGAGCAGATGGCCGAGCTGCGGAGTTTTTACGACGGGCTCGGCCTGCGCGCGACAGGGGCCCGGGGATGAGACAGGGCGCGGACGGAGACGTATTACTAATCCTAGCGGATTCGGTTTGTAGTCTAAGGCTTCACAAAATAGGTTCTTTCAAAAAGAGATCGGTCCTGGCCCTAATGCTTCGCCAGCGTCCCGTTTCGACCATTTGGACTTTTTCTTCTGACTGGAGGTCAGTCAGGACCGACACGTGACTGGCAGCTGGGCCCAAGCGGCAAAAGTGGCCTTTTGCCGGCAGACACTGACAGGTGAGAAGGCGGTGTAGGAAGTTCACGTGCCGGTCCTACGGACCTGGGTCTTTAGCCTTCGGTCGTTTCTATAAACGTGTTGGTCCTGACGGACCTCTGATGCGACTGCCAGCGGCCTGATGGTGGTCAGGGAGCAGGACGACAGGTCCGAACGCGCCGAAGTTTGACGAAAATACGGAATCGCTGTGACTGGCCATTTGAAACTCCCCAGTTTGTGGCCAACAATTTTCCCCAGTTTGCTGAGTTGAGGATGGCCAGTCAACCGGTATTTAGAAAGACATTGGTGGGCTAGCCCGGATTTCTCACAACCGAACGCTCGGCGGGCAAATTGACCATTTTTCGGGGGCTAGAAGGGGGACGATAAGGCTTGTTG
>Ga0116190_1002203_pt1 | contig 15809 bp, 11 predicted proteins | sample AD_JPNTR4_MetaG_FD_89808 | JGI IMG/M metagenome (GOLD analysis project Ga0116190, IMG submission 89808) | Active sludge microbial communities of municipal wastewater-treating anaerobic digesters from Japan - AD_JPNTR4_MetaG | ecosystem: Engineered > Bioreactor > Anaerobic > Digestate | place...
AAAGCCCCCAACCAGACGCGACACCCAGCCACGACGGCTGAGCTTGATCACATAGTCGGGATCGTCAAAGATGCCTCGATAAGGCGAATGCGTGTACAGGCTGCGAATCAGCAGAAAGAACGGCGTAATCGGCTCCGGGCTTTCAATCGCGGAAATGGTTGCTTCTCGGATTTCGGTTAACGAACTGAACCGTTTCCCCCGACCAAGAGCGGACCAGCCCCAATGTTGTTCGAAGTACCGTGCTTCCCGGTGTCTCTGCCCCGCGGTTTCACGCATCGTGAAATCCCAGCCATCAAGGATGCTTGTTGCTCGATACCCATGGCATCTCAGTGTTTCGAAGATGGTCGGGCAGGAATCATCAAAATCCCGGCACGCGGATTTCAAAGTCCCGTTATTGCCTGTCAGGTGGGAGACACCGCAGTTAAAGGGATAGCGCGAAGTGAGAAAGGAGAAAAAAGACGGGTAAGTCCAACTGCCTTGAGAAAACGTCAAGGGGAAGTAGGCGGCCTCATTGATCAGCCTGGAGAGCCCCCCGCGTCTCAGGAAGTGATCGAAGATGTCGAATCGCAGTGCGTCCAGGACAATCCAAATGACGTTTTTGCGTCGGGGTGATCTGCCCCGAACCTTTCCCTGTTCGAGTGTCATCGGCATGATCTCCGAGGGACAAGGCGATTTTGAACCAGCCGCAGCCCAGTATTTGTGGGCGATGAAATCATGAGCGAGAAATCCGAGTTCGGTTACCGGCGCTGTCGCTGGTCGGAGATTGCGTTTCACTTTCGCGGCGAACACGGACCAGTCGCCGTCACGCACAAGGTCAGTAGCTTTCGTTAGCTTTCGGCGAAAGTTGGGAAGCATTGACGACATCCGTTCAGTTTTCGGCTGGGATGGTCCAGCGGTGGGGTAAACCGACACGAAACCGTTTGTCTATGACAGTGGGCCGTCCTCCGATACTTCCTCCAATGACATCGAAGAAGCCAGCCCCTTTTATGGAATCCTGCAGTCGGTTGTCTCCGGTGATCGAGATATCTGCTCGATACCTTCCGGGCAATAGAAACAGGTCATCAAGGTGGCAGGTGAAGCACAACGGGTCTTGTCTTTCGAACGAATCGGTGCTGGCCCGGCTCTTGCTTCGGAAAACGGTAACGGGATGGCCGAGATGATCGATGATCTCGATGGTACAGTTCATCCCGGGAAGCTTGCGCGTCACATGCACTCGGAAACGGGCAGGGCCCCCCGACCGTAGAGCCGTGAGCAAGTTGTTGTTCTCATCGAGAATCTCGAACTTCGCAACCTGGCTCATGGCCTTACCACGCCGATCGGTGCGGGCAAGAAGCGGTACGTGCTGCTGGTCTTCGATCGTCTTCAGGTAGGTCGACACCACTTCGCGGATGTCTCCCTGCTTGGCGACGCGTCCCGATTCCAGCAAGATGCCTCGCTCGCAAATCGATTCAATCAGCCCCATGTTATGGCTGACGAAGAGCACGGTCCGTCCTTCTTTGCAGACATCGTCCATCTTGCCCAGGCACTTCCGCTGGAAAGCTGCATCTCCTACGGCCAGGACTTCGTCAACCAGCAGGATTTCGGGCTCCAAGTGGGCCGCGATGGAGAAGGCCAGCCGGACGTACATTCCACTGGAGTAATGTTTGATCGGCGTATCGAGAAAATCGCCCACTTCCGCGAAGGACACGATTTCCTCCATTTTCCGATCGATTTCCTCCTTCCTCATGCCGAGCACAGCGCCGTTCAGGTAAACGTTCTCACGTCCCGTGAGTTCAGGGTGGAATCCGCTTCCTACTTCAAGCAGGGAGGCGACACGCCCGGTGATTTCGGCGTAACCCTCATTAGGGTCAGTGATACCGGCAAGGATTTTCAGAAGGGTGCTTTTGCCGGCGCCGTTTCTTCCGATGACTCCTACGACCTGGCCGCGTCGGACTTCGAAGGTGACATCCTTCACCGCCCAAAGTATCGAATCTGCTTCCGAGGCATGCACCGGGTTTCCTTTAATTACCTGGACGATCCGCCGAAAAGGCGCGGACATTCCCCTCAGGATGCGTTCGCTCAGGTAGTCGGATTTCAGCTGCCCGTGGCTGATCAGGTACCTTTTTCCCAGGTTCTCGACCTTGAGGCAGACCTCGTTCATTGCGCAGGCCTCCTGAAGGCGGCCCTCTGGGCGGTTCCCCAATCTCTACTAGATGACATCGGCAAACGTCCTTTCCATTTTGCGGAAGTAGATCACGGCCGTCACCAGCAGGAGGAAAGCAACGAGAAAGGACACCGTGATCATCCCGGTAGAAAGCGTGGCTTTCCCGACCACGGCCCAGCGAAAACCCTCTACCACGGTGGCCATTGGGTTCATGGCATAGGCCATCCTCCAATGCTCAGGAACCAGGCTCGCGGGGTAAGCGACAGGTGTCGCAAAAAGCCAGATCTGGATCAGGAACGGTACCGCGTGACGCACGTCCCGGAACTGCACGTTGAAGGCGGCGAGCCACAATGCAGCTCCGATGGTCGTTAACAGGGCCAGGATCAGGAAGACGGGGAGCCAGAGCAATGTGGCCGTCGGCCAGTACCCGTAAACCAAGGCAATTCCCAACAGGAAGGGAAAGGCAAGACCCAGATCCGCCAGACCTGCCAGGACGGCGGCCGTAGGCATGGTAATGCGGGGGAAGTATACCTTCCGGACCATGTTGGAGGCCGTTACCAGGTTTTGTGAACCGTGGGTCAGGCCGTTGGCAAGAAAGGTCCAGGGGACCAGGGCCGCAAAAGAGAAGATAGGGTAGGGAGACCCGTCGGACGCGATGCCGGCCAGCCGGCCAAACACGACGCTGAAGACAACCATTGTCAGGAGCGGCTGGAGAATCGCCCAGGAAGCCCCCAGGACAGTCTGCTTATAGCGGACTTTGAGGTCTCTCCAGACCAGAAAGTAGAACAGTTCCCGGTAATTCCAAAGTTCATCGAGTTTCAGGGAGTCCCACCAACCCTTGCTCGGCTCCCTGCGAACTTTCTTCGGCTCAACCGGTGCTGGCACCGGGACGTTAATCTCTAATCTTTCAGTGGTGGTTTCTGATATCACGACACATCCAGAATTAAATGGTGTTAACCGCTTCCTGGTTTGAAGTCGCCCTTAGTTTCTCGCGGCGCTGTAGGAGGCCCTCTCAGCTACCCGCGGGATGGTCCCGAGCAGGCCGTACCCTACAGTCTTGAAATTGCTTCCTGGCACGAAGATGATGTCATTTGGCCGAACCTCAAAATCAGGTTGTTTGCCTCTGAAGATGGCGGCGAAATCGACCGGGTGTTCTTGCCTCTGTCCCTTTTCATCGAAACGAACCAGCATGCCCTTGCTCATCTTGGCGGTTCTAGTCGGTCCGCCTGCCATGGACAAGGCTCGACTAACGAGGTAGGGTTCTCCTTTCGGCATTTCATAGCCTCCGGGCGCTACGACGTCTCCCACGACGTAGAAATAGTCAGTCTCGTCTTTCAAGACATGCAGCAGATCTCCCCCGCGCAAAAGCAGGTTGGGTTCGACCGTCCCGTCCCCAGTCCGCAGCTTGCTCAGGTCTATTTTGATAACGTCGTACTTCGGGCCCGTGGTCTCGTCGGGACCCAAAAGAACGTCTTCTGTTTTGGAATCTGCTCCCGTATCTTCTTCCGTGCCCTTTTCCAGGAAATCATGGTCCGGGGCGGGAGTGTGGCGCCTGTACAAATAGGCGTATTCTCGGGCTCCTCTCATAGTTCCACCGGCCATAGCGATCAGATCAACCAGTTCCAGCTCTCCGTACATCATGTATTGTCCGGGTCTTCCCACCTCGCCGAGAATGTAAACCGGCTGCGCGTGATACTCAGTGACCAGTATCTGAACGTGCGGGTCCTTGATGAGTTTCTTCTGTTGCAGTTCCCTGGCTACGCGTTGCTCAAGATCACGCACTGTCGTTCCAGCGACCCGAAGGACGCCCACGTATCGGAGGTTGACCTTTCCGGAATTGCTGACCCTGACCCCCTGGGTGAATTCCTCCAGGCCTACCACTCTGACCGATAGTAGATCGCCAGGACCCAATCGATAATTGGGTGAGAGCTTCGACTGCTGTCTGCCCGCCTTGGCTGCCGGCTGGGAGTATGCGACAGAGACGAAGCATGCCAACAGCAATGAAAGAATCCATTTGTTTAGGTAACGTCTACTCACGTCGTCCTCCTGCTTTGAAACAAGCGTGGGTCTCGACTTCGCGACTGCGGTTTTTCGTTTATCTGGGAATTATGGTCTTCGTCAGCAGAGAAGGAATAATCCCGAGCATTCCGTAGCCGACATTCTTGGCAGTGCTGCCTGGAATGAAAATGATGTCATTGGGCTGAATCGGAAAGTCCGGCTGTCGTCCGTCCAAGATCGCCGCGAAATCAACCGGGATCTCCTTTCGGTTCCCCTGCTCGTCATAACGAACCAGCAGTCCGTCGCTCATTTTGGCGGTCCGGGTCGGGCCGCCTCCATAAGCGATCGCGCGACTTGCCAACAGCTCGCCTTTCTGAGGTATTTCAAAGATTCCTGCTCTCAAGACGTCTCCGATCACGTAGTAGTAGTCGACCTTTCTCTCTGGGACGAAGAGCACGTCTCCAGCTCTCATGAGCGGATTCGTCTTCAGCATTTCGCCCTGTTTCATAGGCAGCAGATCGACCTCTATAACTTCCACGACGTCTTTTAATTTTTGCCCGGTAGGGTCTTGGCTCAGTTCCGCTTCCGTAGGCGGGGGTGCGCCGGGCTTACGACGGTGAAGGTAAGCAGTATCGGCCGATGTGTAGTCCAATCCTCCGGCCATCAAAATGGCATCCATCAGGTAGAGGTCCTGGGTCATGATGTATTCGCCCGGGACGTCCACATCTCCGAGGACGTAAATCGGTTTGTGACGGTACTCCTCGATAAATACAAGCACTTCAGGGTCCTTAAGGAGCTTCTTTTCTTTCAGCGCCCTTGCGATTCGCGCCTCGAGTTCCGCGGCCGTAAGGTCCGCGGCTTTGACAAGTCCCACATACGCCAGGTTGATATCTCCCTCGTTGGAAATCCGCACGGACTGAAAGCCTGAGAAAGGACCGGCGCCGACGACTTCAATCTGCAGACGATCACCGGGGCCTAACCGGTAATCACGCGACAACCCTGGCAGTCTGAGGAAATCTCCTTCTCTCTGATCGGTCCGCAGTTCTCCGCTGTAGTTAGGAGGAAGTCGCTGGGGCTCCTCGTTCATTTGAGCAAAAAGGGAAGTCACCATGCTGACCGCTAAGAACATCAGTCCAAAGGTGACTCCCGCCGACTTGGACATAATGAAGCCTTGTTTTTTCCTTGTCTTGAATTGGAAACGCATGGTATTGACCTCCAAAATGCGAAAAGTCGTTCGCATCAGTACGCGCCCCGGCGCTTGACGACGGCTGGAAGTGTCTGTACGAGCAGAATTTGAAGATCCAGCCAGATGCTATAGTTGCGTATGTAATACATATCAAGACGAACCCGCTGCCGGTATGACAGATCGGATCGTCCCGATACTTGCCAGAGACCCGTGATTCCAGGCTTCACCGTCAGAAGATTCATCCTGTGCTGGCCATACTTCTCGACCTCTTCGGTTGTGATCATGCGTGGACCGACAAGACTCATCTGGCCGAGCAGAACATTGAAAAGCTGCGGTAGCTCGTCAAGGCTGTATTTCCTGAGCCAGGCTCCGACTTTCGTCACTCTCGGATCATTCTTGAGCTTGTGATTCTCTTTCAGTTCCCTAAGCAGATCGGGGTTCTGGGCGATGATCCTGTCTCCGTCGACTCGCATCGTCCTGAATTTGAAGGCGTCAAACGGGCGCCCGGAGACTCCCAGCACTCTCCTCCTGTGAAGAATTGGCCCGGGCGAGGTCAGCTTAATCAGAAGAGCAATCACCGCCATCATCGGCAGGAGTGCAATCAAAAGCACAATCGCCAGAGAGTATTCGAGGACGGTTTTTACGAAGAGCTGCTGCGGTTCGAGACGGATCTTGTTTACCGTGACCAAAGGAACCGTCCCGAGCGTTCGAACGGTTACCCCAGTCGTCAGCAACTCGTACAAACCGGACGAGAGCTGGAGGTGAACACCCCGCAGTGGATTGACGGCCTCGCATATGGCCATCAGTTGCTCTCGGCTGACAGCCGTGACTGCAACGATCAGCTCCTCAACCTCGTTTTGCTGAAGAAGATCCTTAACAGAGTCAATAGAGTCGACCGAGCCTAGCAGCGGCCCCCCAAGCGGTGCCCCGTCCTGGCTGCCATTGGCACCGGCTACAAAACCCACCACACGAATTCCCGAGGCTCGCCAGTTAGCCAAGTCCGCCGCCAGGGCCTGCGCTTCCTGATTGGTTCCAACGATGACCGCCGGGATCAACAGATACCCGCGGCCGCGGATTGCGTACACCGCCCGTCGCCAGCAAAAGCGTGTAACGATAATCAGGAGGGAGGAGAGTATCCAGGTGAAGATCACCCAGAAGCGGGAGACAATGAACCTGGGTTCAACGAAGGTTGCGACGATGACCAGCATTGTTCCCGTCGTGCAGGCATGAAAGACTCGGGCGTATTCCCCGACTCCGCCCAGGATCAAATGCGGGTTATAGAGGTTGAAGGCCCTAAAGACCAGAATCCAGATCGGAATCAGGATTAAGGCCAGGGTAGGGTAGAAATCCGGATTCGGAACGACGTCTGGAGCAACTGTCCAGCGCAGGTCGAACCGGAACCAGAAGGACATCAGGAAAGCCAGCCCAAGGGTCAGGCCGTCCGATATGACCAGAATCGCCAAAAGGACAGCGCGCTGAGCTTTGAGCGACCAGGCCGCGGTTTGCGGGTAGGCGAGAGCACCGCTCGAAAAAAGAACTCTTCCGGTGTCGATTCCCATATTGTTCGCTGTGAGGACTCAGGCAGCCTGTCGAATTGAGGCGCCCTGTTTCTCGGCGTGGTCAACCTGCCCGAATCGGACTCGATTCCACGCCCGTTCATGGATGAAATAGAGGAGACACTTGGTGAACAGCTCGACGAATCCGATTGACAGTGCGAAACTTGCCTTCCGGGTCACCAGGTACGAGATCATCATCGTGTCAAGCGTTCCCGTTACCCTCCAGGAAATTGACTTGAGGAGACTTCGATGAACGTGATCAGACATATTGCGGGATCACAAAGAGGGCAACGCTGAAATCAGCAAGCGATATCGCTCCTTGACGACGGAAAGATGCTCGCGGTGAGAGGGAGCGAAAGGGATCACGAGAGGCGGTATGACGATTCGAAGGCAACTCGCCACAAACAGAATCAGTTTGTAGAAGATGCCCCCCCAGTGTCCGTCATGCTTTCGAAAATACTCCAGCTTGCTTCGGTAAAGCTGCAGGAACATATCGGGCGCCACCTGCCGGGTGCTCTGCCCGCCGTAATGGATAACATGGGCGGTAGGAAGCCACCAGATCGACCAACCGGCCGTCCTGATGCGGCGACAAAGATCAGCCTCCTCCGCGTAGATGAAAAACCGCTCGTCAAACAGGCCGACCTGTTCAATGACGGTTCTCTTAATCATGATGCAAGCGCCCTGGACACCCTCGACCTTGCGGGGCCTACCGGAGCGGCTCCATTTCGAGACGGGATAAAGCGATAGCGGATGAAGACGATCCAGGCCCAGCAGGCACCAGGCTTCACGGAAAAGTGCAGGCACCGGGAAGCAGGATGGCTGAACAGCTCCGTCTGGTCCAATCAGGCTGGGCCCCACCGCTCCGGTTGAAGGATCGCTCTCGAGACGCCGTATCATCTCCCTTAGGGCGCCCTGTCGAAACTCCGTGTCGGGGTTCAGCAGAAGGATGTAATCTCCCGTACACGAACGGAATGCCTGGTTGTTAGCCGCCGCGAAACCCGTATTCTTTTGGTTGGCGATGAGCTGAACCTTCGGGAATTCCCGACGTAGCATGTCGGGGGTCCCGTCAGTGGAGGCGTTGTCGACCACCAGGCATTCGACTTCCCATCCGTTCAAGAGCTCAGCCTCACGTTCCAACGAACAGAGGCACTTCTTCAACAGCTCGCGGACGTTCCAGCTGACGATGATAACCGAGAGAACAGAATTCATAACGATATCATCGGTTGTTACAAAACGGATCTCTGCAGGGGAGAATTACCGGGTGGTATGGACCGGCGGTTGGGATAGCGCTTCCGTCGGGTTTGAGTTTTGGGCGCGGTTCCGGTAGAGAGCCGGATCAATCGCAGCGGCCATTCTGGCCGTATCGAGTTTGCGCCCCAGGAAGCGCTGGATTTGGGCGGCCTGTTCGGCCGGGTTTTGAACCACCTCCCGGTAGTTCACTTCCAGAACCTCAAAATTGGGCTGCCGTTTCAGCCATGCCTTGACGTTCTGAAGGTGGTTCCTGAAATGCTCCTTGATCTGCTCATCGTCCTGGGCAAGCGGCTCTCCTCGGCGCTCGAGCATCTTGTTCTGGGACGCGATCACCTCGTCTAGGTCGCGATTCAGGAAAACCACCTTGTAGAAGTTATCCGGGGGCAGTTCGGGCAGGAGACTTGAGATGACCTTGATAGCCTTTCCGCGAGCTTCTCTCAACCAGCTCTTGTCGCTTTCGTTGCGAAGGTTCTTGACCCTTTCGACTTCGTAATAGCCCTTGGGGTTGTCCTCGTCGGGGCGGCGCTGGTTATCAGTGCATACTTTCAGCCCCCCAGCCTCCACCATTTTCATGGCCATCGAGGTGCCTGAGCGGGGCAAGCCGGAAATGACTGTAATGGGCTCTCCGTACCTGATTCTTCGCGAAAGGTCCTTCAACAGCGGCATCGTGTGTTCTCCTCACATTCATTCAGGCTCGTCCGAGCGCCCAGCCCAGATGCTCCAGCCCGACCCGCACAGCCTGCTTGAACGTCCGCTGGTCGCTGAGCAACATCTTAACGTATGTGCGAATCGGTCCGGGTCTGAATGCCCATTCACGGAAGGCGCGTTTCTGCCAGTAAAGCAGATCCGCGGCTGAAAGATTTTCGTACTCGAGAACGGTCTCCTTGTCCATATCGACCTGTTCCCACCTGGTTCCTTCACGGAACCAGCCGTTCTTGACTACATCGAAGAAGAAAGGAGTACCCGGGTACGGGGCAGCGACATGAAACAGCGCCAATTCAAGGGGAAGCGTCTTCGAGAACTCGATCGTTTCGCGGATTGTCTCGACCGTCTCGCCTGGAAGGCCGATGATGAAATAACCCCAATTCTTGATCCCCGCCTCGCGCGCCCACATTAGCGCTTGCTTGGCTTTCTGAGGGTTGGCGCCTTTGCCTGCCCTTCTCAGTATGATCTCATTGCCGCTCTCGATGCCCCAAGAGATCATCCAGCAACCAGCTCTCCCCATCTGCAGCAACATCTCCCGATCCACGTAATCAACCCGGCTGTTGCAGGTCCATTTGATCTTCAGGCGTTTCTCGAGGAGCAGTTCGCACAGCCCCATGACCTGTTCCCGGTTCACTGTAAACAGGTCGGCGTACATGTGGATGTTGCGAACACCCTTGTCGACGAGAATCTCGATTTCCTCAACGATTCTTTGAGGCGAAAGCAATCTGACCGAGTTCTGATAGGAGACGTGTTTGATGCAGTACCGGCAACCCGCCGGGCACCCTCTGCTGGTGAGGACGAAACTGAAAGGACCTTTCATCAGGGGCATCCGGTATTGCTGGAGGGGAAGGAGGTGGTACAGAGGAACGGGCAACTCATTCAAGTCAGGAATGAACGGTCGGTCGCAGTTCCGCTTGATTTCGCCGCGGTCCCGCCACACCAGGCCCTTAACCCGATGAAGATCAGGCCCTGACCCCAGCTGCTTTTCTTCTGCACGAGCGGGTTGCCAGCTGCTGTCCGACTTACGCAGCAACCGCTCTACCCATTCGGGCCTGGAGTCCTCCCGATCTTCGAGGATATCTATCAGTTCGCGAAAGGTCAGTTCGGGCTCACCTCTCAGGACGAAGTCCAGCGCGGGGAAGTCTCGCATGGTCTCAAAAGGCATCGGGGTGACGTGAGTGCCAAAAGCCATGGTGGTGGCACCCACGCTCTTGGCCAACATCACCCCGTACATGTCGTTGGTCAGTGTTGGCGCTGTGGCCTGCGTAATGTAATACTTCGGAGATTTCTCCCGAAGCAATTGCTCGAAGCGCGACCATGGCATTCTTTCGGCGATGGCATCAATGATACACACCGAATAGTCCGGGTGAAGCATGGCAGCCAACTGGGCGAGGGAGCACTGCGGCCAGACCATCTCCTCGCGGCTTCGACGCCCGACCCGATGTTGCGTGCGGATCCAGATTCCGCCGTCGGGGGATGGGGGATTGACCAGCAAGACGTCAACCTTTGAGGCCGCGCGCCTGCTCATAATATTGCGCACCGTTTCTCCCGCGTCGGGAAATTTCGGCTCCTTAAGGAGCTTGACCGGGCGGGTGCCCAAATTGGCTCTCAGTTCTTCCGCGGTAGGCGCTTGTCGGACATCTTCCTTGTTCATAATTAAGTCTCAGGAAATTGCAGGTCGGTCCAACCCCGTGTGTGGGAGGGCAACCGGACGCCTCACAGTCTCACGGTTCGTGGCTCGATTCCGCTGGTCCAGGGTGCGAAGAATGCTGGTGAGCACCCAGAGCGAAGTGAGTTGAACGCCCATCAGGACGAAGAGCGCGCTGCCAACCAGCCAGAGCCACAAGCGTGGCAGTTCCCAGCCGTTAAGTCCGAGAACCAGGCTGCCGGCCGCGAGGCTTGCTCCCAGTACCACCAGGGCGAGGCCCATCCAGCCGAAATGCCGATCAAGTGAGGGTCCAAAGACTCTTGTGCCGAGATTAATCTGTTGGATAGGTTCGCGATGGAACAGCGCGACCAGATAATTGAAGGTGAGGCCCAGTGAGAAGACGCTGACACCGATTACCGCCAGGACGAGAGCGGCATATACGGCGAAAACGCCCCAAGGCCCGAGTTCGGTCACGCCCTGGAGCCGTGCAAGCACCAGGCTGCCGCCAATGCAGGCGGCCATACCGCTGGCGCTCAATCCCAGTAGTTCAAGAATTCTCGCCGGGTTGTATTCCAACGCCGTCCAAATGATGCTGCTGAGAAACCGCGTGCCATCCCGGATTACACTCAGTTTGGAACGGCCGGAGCGCTCTAGGTAGTCGATGGGCACTTCCGCCACCCTTAAGCATTGGTGAACAGCTCTCGTGCTCATGACGGGAGTAAAGTTCAACCCATCAGGCAAGGGATAGATGCGATCCAGGACGTCGCGTCGCAGTACGCGCATGCCACTCGCGGGGTCCTGAACCCGACAGTTCCCGATCAGAGTCAGCAGTGTGGACCAGAACAAATTGCCAATTCGCCGAACCAGGGGCATGCTGCTCTGGTTTCCACTCCGGCGGGAACCCACGGCGATATCTGCCCCACCTGCTATGATCGCCTCGCAAAGATTTGCCAGGTACTGAGGCGGATAGGTGCTGTCGGCATCCAGGAAGGCGAGGAGCTCTCCCCGGGCGTGCTCGAATCCCGTCTTAATGGCCGCGCCATATCCCCGGTTATGGGTATGGCGAATCAGCCTGACTGATTCCATCTCTTCGACGATTTGCGTCGTTGCATCATCGGAACCGTCATCGACCACGATGACTTCAAGATCCGTAACGCCAGCCTGCTGAAGCGCCTCCCGCGTTTCCTGGACTGAGGTTACGATGTGGGCTATGCCGTCTTCCTCATTCAGCGCTGGAATAACGACTGAAAGTGTAAGACCTGCACTGGCGCCCGTCGATGACGGGTCGACCAGGGGATTCACACGATTTTGAAGCATGGTTGTCCCTCTAGAAATAAACAGGGATATGGGATTTGCGCGGCTTGGATGGGTCTATCGTTTTGATAACCCGCGCTGGGATGCCGGCAACCACGGTGTACGACGGTACGTCCCGGGTGACGACAGAACCGGCACCGATTACGGCGCCCTTTCCGACAGTTACACCGTCAGTGAGAATGGCGCCCGACCCAATCCACACATCATCTTCGACAGTGATGCCTTCCGCAGTGATGCCTTGTTCGATAAAGGGGCGGGAAGGATCGTCGAAGACGTGGTTGACTGCGAGGATCTGGACCATCGGCGACGTGTAGACCCGGTCGCCGATTCGAACGCCTCCCTGGCCACGGATCACGTTGTACTCGCCTATCAATGAATCTTGGCCGATGCTGATCCCGGAATGGGGCATATTCCGGAAGTTGTAGACGTGGAGCACCGAACCGTACATGACAAGGGTGTTCTTCCCGATGTCGATCCCGTTGGGACAGGCATGCAGGTAAACACGCTCGTCAAGGTAGACGCCGTGATCCAGGCGGACTAGGTTGGCGAAGCGAATTCGGACTCCCTTCTCGATGGCAGCGAATCCTCGCATCTTCAGGATTGCCCTATACACGATCGCCCGCAACCCTATGCCCAGGTTGGTCGGGACCCATCCGAACAGGGTGAGCAACGTTTGCTCCAGGCAGTAACGGGAAATTCCAGCTGCCTGCCGGTTCGTGTATAACTTCAGCCGCTCGAGCAGAGAGGCGTCCGATTTCAATCTAGCTACGGTTCTTTGCGCGTCAGTTGCCAAACGTACTTTCGTTCAAGGAATGCGGCAGTCAGAGGATCTAAGAAGTGTAGTAACGCTCGTCGTAATAGTAGTAGGAGTCTGCGGCCTTATCAGTCCCGTTGAGGACCATACCGAGTATTTTGGCCCCGGCAGACTCCAGCTGATTGCGGGCTTGTTTGATCCGCTTCTGAGACGTTTTCCCCGCCCTGATCACGAGCACTACTCCTTCCACCTTACGGCTAAGCACCCGGGCATCGGCCACGGTTAGCAGTGGCGGGCTGTCGACGATCACAAACTTGAAATGGGATCGGAGCGTCTTCAGAAGCTCATCGAGTCTTTCAGACCGGAGCAAGGCCAAGGGGTTCGGCGGCTTGGGGCCGGCCTCGATTGCGAACAGATTATCGATACCTGTTCGATAGACTGCGGGGAACTCCTTGGGACTTGTATGCCCGGCCAGGAAAGTGCTCAGTCCCCTGCTTGAGCCGTTCTTGAGCCCCAGTTGCCGCATCAGAGTGGGGCGGCGCAAGTCGAATTCGAGAAGAACGGTGCTGGCCCGGCTTGCGGCAAGAGCCCTTCCCAAATGTGCCACCAGCGTGGTCTTGCCCTCTCCGGGCTCGGCCGAACATACCAGGATAGTTCGGGGGACCGTATCTGACGACGATAGGAGAATGGACGCGCAGATGGTCCGAAAGGCTTCGTTTACCGCCGGAGGCAGACCGGAACCGTTTTTGCTGTTCCCATTGTGTTGGATCGCCAGGCCGGAAACCGTTTCGCCTGAGGTTTCCGACGTCTTTTCCGGCAACTGCTTCAATTCGTTGAATCCGGCGCCTATCTGCTCGCTGCGCGGGACGAATCCGAGTGCGGGCAAACTTATAAAGTGCTCGGCCTCCTCGAGGCTTGTGATCGAGTCATCCCAGTAATCCCTGGCGACGGCGAACGACAAACCCAGGGCGAGACCCAGCAGCGATGCCAGGGCTAGATTCCAGGCGACATTTGGATAGTAGGGTTTGGCGGCTGGCTTCCCGGGTGTAACCACATGCAGATTGCCGAATTCGGTTCCCGCCGTGATGTTCGCCTGTTTGAAGCGCTCCATCAGGCCGTCATAGAGCTGCTGGTTGGTGTCAACTTCGCGCTTGAGAACGTTGAACTGGATCGAAGCTTGATTCAGCCGGTGGACGAGATCTTCCTGTTCCTTTAGCGCCTGGCTGAGAGCCTTGTACCTGCCCTCAATGGCGCTGTATTCCAGCTCAGCCTGCTGCCGGACCTGCTGCAGCGCCTTCTCTTGTTCTCTCTTGAGCTGCTGCTTGACCAGTTCGGTTTCTTCTTTATTCCGGATGACTTCCGGCCAGTTCTCGTCAAACTTGGTCAAGAGCGCTGTTCGCTGCTGCTCCAGCTGTATCAGGCGGTTATTCAGCTCGGAAATCTCCTTCGTCAAGAGTTCCTGGGGAAGATGTTCCGGCGTAACTGCCCTGAGCCCGTCCCGTCGAAACTTGGCTGCCAGCAACTCCGTTTCCAGAGAACTCAACTGCGTTGATACGAAGGCAAGTCGATTCTGAACGAGATCGACCTGTCCGGGCTGCAGGTTGAGGCCGGTGCTTTGCGCGTATTGGACCAGTTCCCTTTCCGAGGCCTCCGCTTTTTGCTTAAGCTCACGCAGTTCTCGTGACAGGAAAGCCTTGGCTTTTTCCACCATTTCCTGCTTGGCTTCGAAATTGAGCTTGATGTACTCCTCGGCGAAGGTGTTGACCGTTTTCGCTGCTACTTCCGGGTTCGGGTCTGAGAAAGAGAGCGTAACCAACTGGCTGCTCGCAATTCTCTGAACCCCATACCCGTTCTTTAGGTCGTTCGGTTGGACACCTTGCTCGGCCAAGCGCGTGGCAACGCGGGACATCAGAGTAGGACTCTTGAGAATTTCATCCTGCGTCCGCATGTACAGCTCATAGTTCCCGCTCGTTTCCGACGTCGCAACATCTTGATAAGGAAGCACTCGCACTGGAACCGGATCAATCTGGAGAATCAACGTAGAGCGGTAAAGGGGTGTAGCCAGATAGGTTGAAATAGCAGCCGGAATCACCACGAGCAAAGCCACAATCAGAGCTTCGTATTTTCGCCTCAGCAGCCGGCGCAACAGCCGCGCCAAATCAAACCTTGTCTCCGCTTCAAAAGCGGGGTAAGACACGGCGGGTTTTTGAACCTCTTCTCGTTTCACTAGATCTGACACGAGCTTTCGTCCTCGACTCTTCTGTTTTTAAGTTTCCCAACGGTTGGCAACCCGGTCGCGCATTTGTCTGCGATAGCCGAGTTACGGGACCTGGGATCCATCGCCGGGCCAGCGTTTAAAGCGGCCGGTCTTACTGGGATCTGGGCTGGAAAAAGTACACCGAGGCAGGCTTCGCCCCCGTCGGTTACATTCGTTACGGAACGGACGTTAGTCCGTTGGCAGGATTGTCAAACAGTCTAGAAGGAGGTGCGCAAAGAGTCGCGGCATCTGTTTTGTGGTTTGTGGCACGTCGTTGGATTAATGCTCCACGCGGCTCTTCACGGCTTTTTGGTCGATCACAAACGATTGCACGGTTGCAAGTAACGTTCAGGAGGAAGTCGTCGACGGGATTTCTTTCGCCCGGGGACACTTTTCTCATGTTCGGACCCTGTCGTGCTTCCCGATCTCGAGCTCCAGCTCGGCGCGCAGTTCAGTAAGCGTGCCGCGGTCGGCGGTCCTGGCCTCCCGCTCCTCGGGATCATTTCTTAAATCGTAGAGTTCATAAGTCTCTTCTGCTCCCTGCAAGCCTCTGTAGCAGACCAGCTTATGGTTGCCTTTCCTAATCATGAAACTAGCCCGTTTGAGCGGCGCATCTTTGGGGTTCTGCTTGGCCTCCATGGCAAAGACGGCATTGCTATCGTCTGTCTCAAGCTGTCCATGGAGCGATGATCCCTCACACCACTCTGGAATTTTCAACCCGGCCAGCTGTAACACGGTTGGCAGAACATCGATGCAGCTAGTTGGCCTGCTCACTCTTTGACCGGCAGTCCCTCCAGGAGTGCGAATAATCAGGGGAACGCGTATGATCGGATCGTACAATACCTCCGTCACGTGGCCGTGTATTCCCCGTTCAAACAGTTGGCCGTGATCCGATGTAAATACGATGATCGTGTCATCAAACCGTCCGCTGGCTTCGAGAAAGTCCATTAGACGCCCGATGTGCGCATCCGTATAGGTCAGGAACTCATCATATTGC
>Ga0116190_1002204_pt1 | contig 15808 bp, 11 predicted proteins | sample AD_JPNTR4_MetaG_FD_89808 | JGI IMG/M metagenome (GOLD analysis project Ga0116190, IMG submission 89808) | Active sludge microbial communities of municipal wastewater-treating anaerobic digesters from Japan - AD_JPNTR4_MetaG | ecosystem: Engineered > Bioreactor > Anaerobic > Digestate | place...
TTAGTCATTTTCTTTTTTTAGAGTATAAAACAATTTAATTATACTCATAACCTATCATTCTGTCAAATTTTTGACCACTTTTTTCTTGAAGTTACTAAAATAGCCAAATTAGATTGACTTTACATCGTTATTGTTTATAAGTTTTATGTGAGTAAAAAATAAAAATTAAAAAACTTAAAAAAAAATAAAAATATGGAAAAACTACGTTTAAATCCACTACTAATAATAATTTTCTTATTTTTAGTGGTTTCTTCCTGTAAAAAAGAAGAAAAGTTACAACCAACCGGTCCTTTTTGCAAAAAATTTATTGTTCTAACTGAACTTGAAAAAACACATGAGAACAACAAACATCAAATCATGTTAGGCAGGACCACAACCAATCCCTATGACTGGGATGGTGAAGTAATTACAACAAATGGCCCCACAGGTTATAAACCTCTGTATGAAAAAGCGGCCAAAGAATTTGGAAAAACTTATGAAAATGAAGTTATGCCAGATACAACAGAATTTTGCATGGGATGTATGCAAGAGAAAATAATTAAAAAGTATCTGGATTTAAGATGGGAAAACGAAAACGATGAATCTTTTAAAAAAATGCGTTTAGCTGTCCCAAAGGAACTATATGAGTTTTATCCACGATTCTTTGAATTGTTTTTATCAGCCGAAATGGAATATTTGACTGGTGAAATTGGAGGAAGTTCCGAATGGTACAAAGGAACACGATCTCTTGAAAAAGAAAAAAGTATAAGAAATATATACTACAAGAATGATACTCTTTTTCAAGATCCTTGGGGTAAAAACTATTCTCCTTTCCAATATATTTCGTACTATTACAAAATATATGCGGAAGGTGATAACAAAAAATCTCTAGTAAATCAAAACCTCAAAGAATTAGCTGATTTACAAGAGAGTTTCGCTATACAAAGACATAATAATATGTCCACAAAGTATGGCGGAGAAATAAAAAACTATTCAACTCAATACGACCCAAACGAAGGAGAGTATTTCTTAGAAATACCTGCCTATTGAGAATGTATTGAGTTGTACTCTATTATAAAAATGGCTCAAGTTTTATTGAGTCATTTTTGTTAATAAACAAATTGAAATTTCATTTGGAAACTGTATTGTGTTTATGTTTATATAATATTTTTTTCTTATGAAATTGAAAATTTACAACACTATGTCTCGTCAAAAGGAGGAGTTCGTGCCACTTATGGAAGATCCAAATTACAATTGACCAAAAAAAGATTTTGTTTGAATGTATTCGTGTTGACCTACTGTTTATCGAGATCCAAGTATATGAAATTATAGAGCAACATTTACTGCAGATCTGATTAGAAATACTCTAAAACTTTTTTGATATAAAGTGATTTCTGTGATGAACATTACTGATGTTGGACATTTGACTTCAGATGCCGATGATGGAGAAGATAAACTTGAAAAGTGAGCAAAAAGAGAATGAATATCTGTTTGGGAGGTGGCAAAAAAATATGAAAACATATTTATGAAAGGTATGAAATCTCTTAATATTGATACATTTGATGTAATGCCTAGAGCGACAGACCATATTGCCGAACAAATTTCTCTTATTCAAAAATTAGAAGAAAAAGCTTATACTTATGAAGTCCCTGGTGATTGAATTTATATGGATACTAGTAAGGTTGAAAATTATTGAGAGCTTATGTGACCAAACTATAAAAAGAGATTGGAAGATCTAAATGCTTGAATAAGAGTAGATATGTGATGAAAAAGAAATCCTACTGATTTTGCATTATGGAAATTTTCTCCACAAAATGAAAAAAGGCAAATGGAATGGGATTCTCCACGATGAATATGATTCCCAGGTTGGCATATAGAATGTAGTGCTATGTCTAGCAAATACCTTGGCGAACAATTTGATATTCATCATTGATGAGCAGATCATATTACAATTCATCATCCCAATGAAATAGCACAATCTGAATGTGGATTCGGTGTCCATCCTTGGGTAAAGTATTGGGTACACAACGAATTCCTTCAAGTAGATTGAGGTAAAATGAGTAAATCATTATGAAATGTATATACTTTAGAAGATGTACAAAAAAGATGATATTCTCCGTTGGATTTGAAATACTTTTATTTTATGGCTCAATATTCTAACTTTCAAAACTTTACTTGGGAACAATTGGATGTTGCAAAAAACACGAGACAAGCTCTAATCAAAAAATTACAATGAAAGGAAGAATTAAAAGATAGAAAAGAATTTGAAAATGATCCATTTTTCAAAGAAGCTATGGAAGCTATTTCTGATAATATTAATACACCAAAATTATTAGCAATAATCCAATCGTCGTTAAATAATGTTAATGAAAATACATATGCAATTATTACTTTTTTTGAAAATAATTTTTTGAAATTATGATTATTTGAGGAACAAGAAAAAGTAGAAATCCCATCAGAAATCCAAGAATTAGCACAAAAAAGACGAGAAGCAAAAAAGAATAAAGATTGGGGTACGGCAGATTCTTTGAGGGATCAACTCACATCTCTTTGATGGAAAATATTGGATCGTCCAGATGGATTTGAAGTAGAGAAAATTTAATTAAATATAAGAACATTTCTTTTATGAAAGATAAAATTCAAAAAAGGCTTTTGATGAAAAAAATCATGCTAGTATTTGCTATAATTTTTTTATTTTTATTTGTTTTTACAATAATAGCTTTTTCCAAAAACGAAAACTTATTTAATCCCAACGATGATTGAAGTATTTTAGATCTAAAATTCACTGTATTAAATCCCTTTCCCAAAAAAGAAAAAACAAAATCCATATATCTAATTGCTGGATGAGATATTATGCTTTCCAGAAATATCTGACGCTTAGGTAAGTTAGAATGATATGATCGTATTTTTTGATCTTGAAATTACAATCCTATAAACGAATTTAATTGATGTAATGATGAAAATTGTATTTTATTTTTCAATTTAGAATCCTTATTCTACACTCCAGACAACGATATTAGAGAAGCATGATTTATGTTCAGAGCAAATCCTAACAATGTTCAAACATTATCTCAATTAAAATGAAACAAAGATTTAGTTTTATCTTTGGCAAATAATCACACTATCAATGGGTGATTTAAATGAATAAAAATGACCAAAGAAATTTTAGATAATTATTGAATTCATTACATTTGAGCATGATTTGATTTAGAGGAAAGTAGAAAAATAAAAATAATCAAAAAAAATGATATAAAAATATGTTCTCAAGCTTATTCTTATGACTGACAGTACATTAAAGTTTGAGAATGAAAAATTTCATGGAATAAAATAAATGAAAAAGATATTATAGAAGATATTCATGCTATGAAATATTTGGATTGTGATGTAAAAATAATTGTTTTACATCGATGAGCTGAATACCGTATCCAACCAAATACTTCTCAAAAAAATCTTGCAAAAAGCTTGGTCCAAGAATGAGCTGACTTGATTTTTTGATGACACTCTCATGTGCCTTGAGTTTTCACCAAAATAGATGATAAATTTGTTTTTTATTCTTTTGGAAATTTCATTTTTGATCAGAATTGGGGAAAAAATAGTAGAATAAATGCTGATTATATTTATGATCATAATTTAAAAAGAAACACCGTAGCCACCTATGTCTCATTATTATGAGGTTTTAAAATTACAAAAAGCTCTAGTGGGGTAGACATTAAATTGGACAAAATAATTATGAGTGAAGTTGAAAATTGAATTCACAGTCCATTAAATGAAGAAACTTATCAATGAATCTATGACAAGATAAATGAAATAGAATAAAATGCCAACCGGCCATTTCAAATAAATTTTAAAAAACACTTTCACATTCCCTTCCTCTTGCAGAAAGAACAAAAGAATTGTGTCCCTTCTATGAAGTGAGCTGGTCTAATATAGAGGGATTTATTTACAACTTGTCATTTCGACTAAGCTAACGAAGTGAACTCACGAAAACAAGGAATCCTTCCCTCGGGGGAAGTTGTTCTATCATAGTTGGGGGTTGGGGTTGTCAGGAATTACTGGAAAGAAAAACCCCCACCTAGTCCCTCATAAATTCGGGACATTCAACCTCCCCCAAGGGAGGAACTTTTATCACAATAAACTGTCTCCCTTTATCAAAGGGAGCTGTTCTTCCTCCCGCCCCGCAGTATTGCGGGGCTACGGGAGGATAGAGGGATTTATTTACAACTTGTCATTTCGACTAAGTGAACGCACGGAGACAAAGAAATCCTTCCCTTGGGGGAAGTTGTTCTATCTTAGTTGGGGGTTTGATCCCCCTTAGTCCCCCTTATTTACGGAGTTCTCCGTAACAAGTAAGGGGGATTTTATCCCCACCTATCCCGATGAATCGGGGATTACAACCTCCCCCTAGGGAGGAACTTTTGTCACAACAAAATGTCTCCCTTTCGCGAAAGGAGTTGCTCTTCCCCATCTTTTGTAGGCGCGACCCCGTAGGACTACGGGGCGCGCCTGCAACATTATTGTGTTGTTTTATCATTTTATCATTTCATCGTGAGCGAAGTTCACCTCGCTAAACAGGGCAAGCTTGTAATTAGTTCATTTGTTCTTCTACAACATTTTCTTCATTTTTGAAAGTGTTTGGATTTGGTCATGTTCTAAACGGATACTCATCTGGAATATAAAATCATTTTATCTGACTTAGACATTTTGTAACATTTGTTTGTCGATTTATTGGACTAGAAGCATAAATCATTCATTCATTATTCCCATATCTACTTAATTGTTTTACTGTATGATAATGTCATAAATGTTGATTATTTAATGTAAGAGCAATTGCTCTCGCTCATTCAAGAGCCGATCACATAGAAACTCTATCTCATCTATCATTATTTCAAACATTTCCTATATTGTTTGCTGTTGTTAAATATCTTCCCAATGTACTTTCAGCAAATGCTACACATATTGCCATATCCCTATCAATATTTGTTCATTTTACAGCATCTTCCCAGAATGCTAATTCTCTATATATTCATACTCAATAATGTTTTAGGAATTGATCAGCCCTATCAGCTAATGTTTTACCTGTCATAAAACTAACTTCTGACATATCAATTTTTCTTGCATATTTGTCGTTAAGATATTTAATACTGTATTCACTTGGAATTATTTCTTTATTTTCTATGACACTTAAATCCAAGAATTGTAACGGATCTAATGCAACTCCATCTTTGAAGATAAAGAATGTTAAATTCGGTTCTTTGGAGATAAATCATGCTCATTTTGTTCATGGTTCTCATCCTGAATATCAGATTAATTGTCATCTACGAACTATATCTCATTTTTTTACCAACGAAGTATTCATAAACATATAAGCTGACACATATCATCTAGGATGAATTATTAACATCCAATTTATACCAATTCACGGATTATCTGTGATATGGTAGACAATTCAATCATTAGAAGAATAAACCGGAGTTAATTGTTCAGATTTTATTTGAATTCCTCGATTAGGAACACCAAATTCCTTTTCAAAATCCTTATCTCCAAAATATGTTCAAATTTCTTGTATTGGATATATCGGTCGTGCCATTGCTTGTAAATTTTCATTTTCTTTGTAACTTTTATTGTATAATTTTTCTAATTCTTTCAACTTTTCATCCATATTGAATGTCAGTCAATTATATTGTTTTTTTACATGATTGCTTATTAATGTAATCATCGCATTATGAACATCTTTTCTGCTATCAAATACCATGTTAAATTTTTGTTGTGTCAATTGATCATTCTTGTATAATTTCATAAACTCAATCAAATAATTTTTCTTTTGATGTAATGTATTTAATATCACTTGATATTCAGCAGCATCTTTGCTAGCTTTCAATTTTAATTCATTCAGTGTTCTAATTAGCTGAATTTGCTCTTCTTCATTTTCACCAAGATCTTCCATCAATTTATTAAACTGAACTAAAATTGATTTTACTAAGTGTTCATTTGATAAAGTCAAAGGAATATTATTATTCATAGCAAATAGTTTAAATTCATCTACTTGATCTCCATCAAAGATTTGATGATTCATTTTATACAAAAAATTTGCAAATTGAGAAATAATTTCTTTACTACTCTCTATTCAAGCTCTAGTGTCTTTTAATTCTTGTGTTTTTATCAAAATATTTTTTTTATATCAAGATATTTTTGTAGCATACTTCCAACATAATCTGTTGTGTAATTTATATCTTGTATTACAGAGACTATCTCAGCTCTAATTTCTCTATATTTATCAGTTAGATTTTCACTAAATCAAAGTTCTTTTCAGTCTAATTCATACAACTGTTTTGTGATGTCAGCAATACTCGCCTCCAATTCTTTTATGGTTTTAGTCGCTTCACTAACATCAAAAGAATCTAAATTTTCTTTGGATTGATAATATTGTCCGTGAGTGATAGACCGCATTCATAGTGTAGAGAATATCACGAATATTATCGCTTTATAAATCATTTTTGCATTCAACTTTTCAATAATTTTTGTCATTTTTGAAGTTTTACATTTTAAATACACCTAATTATATTCTAAACCTCATAAATAATCAAAAAATACACAAATATATCGTTCATTTTAGTTGACAATTTTAGTAAAATGATTTTATATTGTTTATAGGCATTCAAACACTTGTTCTTGAAACTACAAAAATTCTTTTCTTATTCTTTCAGTATTTCCAATATATTCTTCATCATTAAAAAATTTACGATTTTGGGGATCTTCTACCCCTTCTAATCAAATAGAACAATCTGGTATTAGATGAAAATGTAAATGATTGATACTTTTACCAATATTTCACTCCACTAATCAATCTCTCAGAAGAAGATTAACATCTTTATGTTTAGTATGTAATTTCGTCGCCCACTTTTCTAACAATTTCCACATTTCATTTTTTTCTGTTCCACTTAATTCTTTTAACAAATAAACTTGTCTTTTGGGTATTATTAGCAAATGATCTTTAACATATGGAGCACGAGATGCTATTATAATAAAATTTTTAGACTCATCTACAATTTCTTCTGGTTTTATATGAATAAATGGATTATAATCTCTTCAAAATTTTCTTAATGCTTCAATGTATTTCATTGTTTTGTTTATTATATAAAATTTATAGTGTGAAAGTAAGCTGGGTGATGTATAAACAAAATTATCTTTGTTTTTTATCTAAACAAATAAATTATAATCAAAACACATTGTTTTGTCAAAAAATAGGGTGTGAAATTTACCCCAGCTCAACCATGTAGTTTTACGTGGCTAAGCGGGGTGAATAATAAAATAAATATTCTTGATTTCTGGCAGGCGCGAATTCGAATTCGCGCCTACAAAAATGTGGGTGTTACCACTTCCTGAATACAAACTTCGTTCGCATGATAAAATGATGAAATGATGTAGGGGCGGTTATCAACCGCCCGTTATTATAATAAAAAATGTTCGTGATGAAGCCCCGCTTAGCGGGGTGAATGATAAAATTGAGCAAAATCCCCCTTAATAAGGGGGACTAAGGGGGATTTTATTCGCAATTATTCTCTTCCGTAATCCTTACGGAGTGTGCCTGTAAAAGATGAGAGGATGTAAAATAAATCCCTCTACCCCTGCAATTCTGCGGGGCTGCAAGAAATGGTAGAAAAAGGGACAATTTTGTTCGAATGAATGTTGAAGTGATAAATGTAGGGGCGGTTATCAACCGCCCGTTATTACAGTAAAAAATGTTTGTGATAAAATGATTACCTATAGTAGTCATAAACATCTATAATTTCATCCCAAATATCCATTTCTTGAATTTGTTGACTATGTGTGACAGTATATAATTTTAGCTCTCTTTGTTTCACAAAATCATTGAGCATATCAGCAACTTTTCATACAGTATCCACATCTAAATTATTTATAGTTTCGTCTAAAAATAGGATTGGGGATTTTGTATAACTAGATATTGCTAGCATTCGTACTAGTTTTAAGATAACTCTTTGTCAACCACTCAGTGCTTTGATATCTCTTTCTCATTTGTCATCATATACTTTTACATCCATTTCCAAACTGTCTCATTTTTGTAATAGTTTTATATCTATGGCATAATCTACAACTTGAGCAAGAAAAGAATTTATTATGTCTGTTAATATTGGCAAATATCACTCCAAAACATAAAGCATAAGTTCTTTTGAAAAAATTTGGTATAGATTTTTTACTAGTTTTTCATCTTCTTGAAGTCACTTGATTTCTAGTTGATTGCTTTTGAAATCATTTATTAAGATTTCTAAATCACGGATATTGTTTTCTATATTTTTATTTAGATTTTCCAATTCTTGAATTTTTTGTATATCAAAAGATTCTAGTTTTTGCTTTTGTTCTTGTTCTAATTTATTCAAGTTTTCTAGCTCTAATTCTAGTTTTTTGCTTTCTTGTTTATTGTTTTCTATCTTTTGTTCTAGTTTAATTTTTTCTTCTTTTATATTTTCCAATCATTTTTGTGATTCTTCCAATTGTAGTATTTCCTTATCTAACTCGCTAATTTCTGTTTGGATATTTTTTCGTTGATTGTAGGTTTCTTGAATTTTTTTGAACTCAATTTTTGTAAAAAATGTCTTCAAATTGTTTATTGATTCTTCTGTTTTTTTAATTTCATTTTCCAGATTTTCTATTGAATTTTGTTCTCATTCTTGATCTGGGTTTATCTTATTGTTATTTTGGATTCTTTCTTGAATTTCAGCTATTTTACTTTCTAATTCCTGTTTTTCTTTTTCAAAACTTTCTTTTTGTTTTTCTAATTCTTGGAATGTTTGTTTGTTTATTTCTTTAATAAAAGGACAAAAATCATTTATTTGTGAACATTTGTATTGAGACTCTTCGTTGATCGATTTGTTCAAATTGTTGATTCTATCAATAATATTATTCAAATTATTTTTTAGAGTTTCTTGAGTTTCATTTAGATTTTTTATTTCAATTTCTTTTTTCTCATTTTCAGATTTAATTTTTAGTTTTTTATTTTGAACCATTAATTCTGTATTCTTTTTTTGATTGGCTAAATCCTGTCATTTAGTAGTCAATTCAATCACTAGATTGTTCCAATCTTCTATATCATTTGGTTTTTTTGAAATGAATTCGTGAATCTCATTTGGGATATTATGTTGTAAATTAACTCAATCCAATATTTTATCAGTCTCTTTTAATAAATTTATTTTTTCTTTTTTCTTATTGTCTATAATTTCTGGATTTATATTTTCTATTTGTTTATCAAAATTTTCTATTTGTTTTTGGAAATCTATTAAATCATTGTGTAGAATTTTGATGTTTTCTTGTTTGTTTTTTGTTTGTTCTTGTGTGTGTTGAAGTTTTACAAAAAATTCTTGGTAAGAGCTTTTTTGTTTTCAGATATGGCTGTTTAGTTCTGTATTTAAGTTTTTATCAAAAGATTGAACACTAAATCAATCTATATTTATGTTATCTGCTATTAACTCTCGTTCTTGGATTAGTTCTTGGTTGTTTGAAAGGGCAGTCTTCAGATTTTCATCAGTTTCTGGAATGTCTATTTTTTTGAAATTTTGGATAAGGTTTTGTAATATATTTTTGATTTTTAAATCATAATTACTTGTGTCAGATTTTACTTTTAATGTGGTTTGAATATCTCTCCTTTTGTTTGCGATTTGGTCCTTGATTTCATCTATTCAAATTAGATTGAAAACATTTTTCATTACAGTCAGTCTTTCAGCAGCTTGGAGTTCAAAAATATTTTCACTATCTTGTAATAAAAACATAGTACTCAAAAAAGCCTCTCTAGGTGGCAAAATAGTAGATAAATTTCATTCTAAATCTCTTTCATTTTTGAAAGTAATTTCTTCCAAGTTTACTCAATCGGTTTTTTTCAAAATTTCGTGTATATCTTGATCAGATTCTTTTGAAACTCCTCATATTAGGTTGTGCACCAAAAACAGTTGAGAAGTGCATGAATCTTTCACAGGTCATTTTGTAAGATTTCTGACTATCAAATATTTTTGTCCATTTATTTCAAACAGCAATTTAATGAATCAGTTTTTGCTATCTACATTCAAAACATTTCTACCAGTATTTTTGTAAAGAGCATAAACTGGTCCATCAAAAAACAAAAAACTTTTCCCACTACCAATAGGAGCTTTGATCAAAAATTTTCCTTTATCAAAAAAAATATTTATAATTTTATCTTTGAAAGGTCAGATATTTTGATATGATATTGCCAATAAATCCAAAATTATTTTTTGAATATAAATATTCTTAGCATACTAGAATAGTTTTGTTTTTCAAGATTTGATTTATATATTTTATATCAAAAATCTTTTAATAAAAATATTCTATTTGCTCTGGACTTTTTTATATAAATTTATATAATGCAAACTACTATTTTATTTTAATAAATTTATAAACTATGGTTAATAAAATTTTTGGATTTATGTGAGCGCCTGGATTAGGAAAAACTGTAGCTATGAACATAGCAGAGCATCCAGAAAACTTAAAAGCATTAAAAGAGACATTATGAATGGAGAATGATTTAACAGTAGATGTAGTAAAAAAAGATACATCTAGGCCAAACAGATGAGCAGATGATAGACTTAAAAATTCCTGAATCCCTGAGCAAAATTTTATTGATAATAAAGATAAATATGTGTGAGAATATACTTTAACTAATAATAATGCTAAGTATGCATATCATATAGATGAGCTAAATAAGAAAGCTGATATTTTGGTTGCAGAACCTAGCATACATCATCTATCTGCTATGAAGACTTACTTACAAGATAGATTGGTTGTTGTTTTGATTGCAGCAGATACAGAATACAGAAAAATTAGAATGGGTGGTAGGTGAACAGAAGAAGAATCACAAATAAATAAAAGATTAATAGAATGAGATGTTCAGCTATTTATAGCTAGTAAGTTGTCTTGAAAAGATTGAGAAATTTTATCTAAAATGATAGATCCAAGATGATATGAAATTTATGAATCTATATATACATCTTGATGAGATGTAAAATATTTAAACAATATGCAAGATTATTTTATGGAGTTAGTTTGAGAAGAAAAGTTTGTAAACGATGCATCTAATGAATATTTAAAAATGATTATAAATAATACAAAAAAATGAGATAACGAAAAATTGTTTGATCATATTATAGTTCGTAGTCTGGAAAAAGATAAATTAGCAGGAGATAATTTTTTAACTGAATGAGATTTCAGGGATAATATAATAGGAATTATACAAGAACATTTATCCAAGTAAATTTATTTAATGTAAAACAAAAAAATCTGCTATAAATAATATAGTAGATTTTTTTAGAGATTTTTTTATTTCCCGTATTTAGCATTTCATCTTAGTTTTTCTTCGATTCTCAATAACTGGTTGTATTTTGCTATTCTATCAGTTAATCAACTATTTTATAATTTTACATTCGTCTCAATTTTTTACTCCAGCTGCATTAGCTTCTTCCATATCTATATGAAAATCCAAAGCTCATTTTGAATCTGCTCTAACTATTACATTTTCAAAAATTAATCATCTTTCTCACTCTGTTTTAACGCTTACGATTTGACCGTTTTCGAGTCAAAATTCTTTAGCTTCTTCTAAATTCATATGGATATGTCTTTGGGCTACAATTGCTCATTTTTCTGTTGTAATGCTTCCATTTGGTCATATAATTTCTAATCATGGTGTGTTTTCTAAATCTCCAGAGAGTCTAACTGGAGCATTTATTCCCAATTTATAATTGTCTCAGAGTAGTACTTCTATTTGAGTATCCTTTCTGTATGGTCATAAAATCCTAACTTTTGATATTTCTCATTTAGGTCATTTTAAGACAACACATTCTTCAGCAGCAAATTGTCATGGTTGTGATAAATCTTTGATTTTTGTTAATTCATATCATTCTCAAAACAACAAATCAGCATCTTTCCTTGAAAGATGGACATGTCTATTTGAAATTCAAACTGTTAATTTCATTTTATTGTTAAAAAAATATAAAACTATCTAACATAGACTTCTTTGAAGTGTTTTTTGAACAAATTTTCAGCTTTTTGTACTTCCTCTTCTGTTGGAGCAGCTACTCAGTGTAATTCATATTTTCGTCATAACTCTTTCCATTTATGTTCTCCAAAAGTATGATAAGGAAGAATTTCTAGCCTTTCTATACATTTGTATTTCCCATACTTTTCTCATAGCATGTTTATATATTCTTCTTGATCAGTATATCAAGGCACTAAAACATACCTAATTCGTGTTCTTTTGTTGTTTTTCTCTAAATAATCCAAAAAATTAAAAACATTTTTATTTTCTTGTCATGTAATTTTTTTGTGCCAATCGTTGTCTATATGCTTAATATCCAATAAAATCATGTCGGTATATTCCAACAATTCCTCTACATCTTTATTCCAAAGACATCAGTTTGTATCTAGACAAGTATGTATGTTTTCTTTTTTTAATTTTTTGAATAAACTAATTAGGTCTTTTGCTTGTACTAGTGGCTCTCCACCTGAAATCGTACAACCGCCTCTAGTTCAAAAATAAGGAACTGTTTGTTTTATCATCTCTACTATTTTATCTATTTCCATTTCTTTTCATCAATTTATTGGAATAGTGTCAGGATTGTGGCAATATATACATTTGAAAAAACATCATTGTAAAAATAGAACAAATCTAATTCAAGGTCATTCTTGAGTTCAAAAACTTTCTATAGAGTGTACTTTAAGCATGGATTAGGTTAATAAAGTTTATAAAGTTGAAAATTGCTATCCTACCACCCGGGTGCAATTGGCTAGCTTCGCGAGCAGCACCCGGGTGGTAGGAATTCCTTAAAGTTCGTTATTACATACTTTCGTGGAATGTTCTAGATATTACTTCTAGCTGGTGAGCTTTTGATAATCTAGTAAAGTTTACAGCATAACCAGAAACTCTAATTGTTAACTGTGGATATAATTCTGGATGTTCATAAGCATCCATAAGTTTTTCTTTGTTCAAAACATTTACATTGATGTGATGAGCTTTTTTTGTGAAATATCAATTTAGCATATCTACTAAATTTTCTACTTGTTCTTTTTCATCTACACCTAATGATTTTGGTATAATAGTAAATGTGTTTGAGATTCAGTCTTGAGAGCATTCATATTTGAATTTACTCACAGAATTTAATGATGCAATAGCTCAGCTAGTATCACGACCGTGCATTGGGTTTGCTCCTGGAGCAAATGCTTCTCAAGCTTTTCTTCAATCTGGAGTTGCTCATGTATTTTTTCCGTACATTACATTTGATGTAATTGTTAGTAATGATAGAGTGGGATTTGCATCTTTGTATGCTTTATGTTTTTTGAGTTGTTCGTTGAAATATTCAACTACTTCTTGTGCTATTGAATCTACTTTATCATTATCATTTCCAAATTTTGGAAAATCTCATTCTATTTTGTAATCTGTAGCTACTCATTGTTCATTTCTGATTGGAGTTACCTTTGCATATTTTATAGCGGAAAGTGAATCTGCTATAATAGATATTCCTGCAATTCCATAAGCAATATCTACTCCATAATCAGCATCTATAAATGCCATTTGGGCTCTTTCGTAATAGTATTTGTCATGCATATAGTGTATAATATACATAGACTTTGCATAAACTCTAGCAATTTCATCCATTGCTATTTTGAAGTTTTCCCAAACTTCTTCGTATTTTAGTTCTCAGTTGCTAAGTTTTTTTATGTCCAAAACTTTTTCTCATCACTCTTCCTCTTTTCATTCATTGATGGCTAAAAGTAATCCTTTTACCAAATTTGCTCTAGCACCAAAATGTTGAATTCTTTTTCATAGTTCTTGATATGATACACAGCAAGCAATACCATAATCATCAGAACCACGAGTACAAACCATCAAATCATCGTTTTCATATTGTATAGAAGAAGTATCTATTGATACTTTTGCACAGAATTTTTTGAAATTTTCTGGCAAATCTTTTGACCAAAGTACTGTTAGATTTGGCTCTGGAGATGCTCATAAATTATACAATGTCTGCAAGAATCTGAACGAAGTTTTGGTAACTTTTGTTCTTCAGTCTATAAATTGTCATCATATAGATTCTGTTACCCAAGTAGGATCTCCACCAAAAATTTCGTCATAAGATGCTGGTCTAAGATGTCTAACCATTCTAAGTTTCATTACAAATTGGTCTATAAGTTCTTGTGCTTCATCTTCTGTGATTTTTCATTCTTTTAGATCTTTTTCTATATAGATATCTAAGAAACTTGATACATTTCCAAGTGACATAGCAGCCCCATCTTGTTCTTTGATAGCTGCTAAATATGCAAAATATAGCCATTGTACCGCTTCCTTTGCGTTTGCTGCTGGTTTTGATATATCAAAACCGTAGCTATCAGCCATTGTTTTTATATCTTTCAAAGCTTGGATTTGTTGTGATATTTCTTCTCTAAGTCTTACTTTTTCATCAGTCATATCTCATGTAATGTTGGATTTTTCCCATTCTTTATTTTCTAACAAAATATCAATACCATATAGAGCTAATCTTCTATAATCTCAAATAATTCTTCATCTTGCATAGTTGTCAGGCAATCAAGTAATAATGTGTTTGCTTCTAAACTGTCTTATCTCCGCATCATAAGCACTAAATACTGCATCGTTGTGGTTTTTTGCATAATGAAAAATATCTTTTACTCTGTCGGACATTTCCAATCATCTTTCTTTAATCGCATTTTCTACGATTCTAACACCTCCAAATGGTTTCATCGCTCTTTTCAAAACTTCGTCTGTTTGAAGTCAAACTATCACTTCGTTTTTTTGGTCTATGTATCAAGGTTTGTGGCTAGTGATCGTTGATATAGTTTCAGTATCGATACTTCTGCATCAATTATTGTCTCTTTCTTCTTTTAGTGCAATTTTACATTTTTCTCGTAATTCTTGAGTTTTTTTTGTTGGTCATACTAAAAAAGAGGCATCTCCATGATATGGAGTAATGTTTTCTTGGATAAATCATTTCACATCTAGTTGTTTCATTCTTTGAATTTATTTATGAATAAAAATTAACTTAAAATATAAGTTCTACTATAGTCTAATTATATAACTTTAATATTCAATATTTTAAATAATTTTTCATAACAATTTTTGTAAAACTATCGTATAAGTCGAGTTCGTAGAGCTCGTAAAGACTGTCGGCAGACAGGTTCATAAAGTTTTTAAAGTTCGTAAAGTATTAATTAACTTATAAACTTTATAAACTTTTAACTTGCAACTTTTAACTTTATAACTTCCAACTACTTATTTTCTTCTTGAATTTTTTAAAACAATTAATATTAAATATCATGATTAGTTTTATTTTTAACTATAAAAAAATGAAAAAAATTACTTTAATTTCTCTTTTACTTGCAGGTATTTTTATTTTTGGATGTAGTCAAAATGGGGACAACAACCAGATAGACACGGAAGTAGATACACAAATTACAAATTCTGGATTTTCTTCCTTATCTGACAAGGTACAAAAATACAAGTTTAGTTGGAAAATGGAAAAACCTTCAAGTAAAGAAATAAAATAGCCCTCGATTTTTCAATCGAGGGTCTTTTTTTGCTTTTCTTATTTTTTTCTATTGAGTTCAAGACAATAATTTTTATGGTATAGTTGATTTTACCCAAAAACACCAACTATACCATGGAAATCATTACCTGAAACATCTCTATCAAACAGATTCTTAAAGACAATCGAGATTCCTTTTGTAAACAATTTGGAAATTCCATAAGAGATTATACCTTTCGAAACTGTTAATAAAGTCATCAACTGTTGATCAAAAA
>Ga0116190_1002206_pt1 | contig 15800 bp, 14 predicted proteins | sample AD_JPNTR4_MetaG_FD_89808 | JGI IMG/M metagenome (GOLD analysis project Ga0116190, IMG submission 89808) | Active sludge microbial communities of municipal wastewater-treating anaerobic digesters from Japan - AD_JPNTR4_MetaG | ecosystem: Engineered > Bioreactor > Anaerobic > Digestate | place...
ATAGTGCACTTGATGAACCAAAGGAAAAGATACTCGAAAAGTTAGAAGAAACAAAAGAAGAGATTGTACATGAAATACAAAAGCAGGAAGAGGAAAAAAGGCAAAAACAAGAAGAAGAGCGCAAAAACTTTAAACCATTTTTATACTGTGTAACAGAGTATCCAAAGCCTTCGCCAATTTTTATTTGTGCAATGACACAATCATTTTTGTTGAAAAAGGTTGACCTGCCCAACAATTTCAATGAACTATCGATAGAAGCAAAACAAAAAGCTATAAAAGATGCAATAAAAGAGCATCATAATTTTGTAGGGCAAAAATGGCATGGAAGGATTCCTGCCTATGGGAAGATTTTAACCTATACACTTGTTGTAGAGTATGATTATAATGAAGAAGATTTGCCAGTATATGCCATTGATGGGAGTATTATAGAAAATCCTCCACGGTTTTATCAGGACATTGAGTTAGGAGTGGCGTATATTGGGATACAGAAGAAGAAAGATATAACACGGTTTTTTAAAAATGTTGAAATTATTGTAGAAAAAATGCAAGTTAAAAGCAATGAAAAAAAGACACAATAAAGATTTCAAAGTATAAGTGGCATGAAGAAGCAGAAAAGAAGACAGAAGAGCTATTTAGCCAGATAGCTCTTCTTAAAGCAGAGAATAATTAACTAAAAAAATTACAGTCAACTGTATTGGGCAAAACTGTGACATGGAACGAGATAACATGGGAGTTAGCCGAAAACATATTCCTCATACTTTAATGAGAAAGTATAGGATAAGGAACAGTATGAATGGTAAAGATCGTGTCTTGATAATTTTTATGTAGAGAGGCTATAGCGTTCACAAAAGTATGAAGATATTTATCTTAAATGATTATAGTTCGATGGGATAGCTGAAGTCTGAGTTAAAGAGATATTTTAGTTTTTAGGTAATACAAAATTTCACAGTCCCTTGAATGTTTAACACCTGATGAAATTTACTATAGATCCTTTAGTAATGAGAGGGAGAAAACAGCTTTAAAAAAGAGAATATCCACTAAATATTTTTAAAATTATGTTTTGACAAAAGAGCTAAGTTTATATATTGCAAAAAAAGAATCTTGGAGTCTAAAATGAGATATGAAATAAATAATAACTCAATATTATTAAAATTTCCAGCAAAAAATAAGGGAAAGTTTAGATTTAAAAAAAGACAAAATAAAATTGGTTTTGGGAAATCATTTTCAACAAGAAAAGAAAAGTTTGATGATACGGTTTATTTAGAATGGCAAATAGGCTATGATGTCCCAGTAAATGACATAAATGATAAAAATACTAAACTTACAAAAAAAAGCTTCAAAGGGAGTAATGGAAAAGAAAAATATCCTTATGAATTGTCAGAGATTTTTTTTGAAGCAATTAAGTTGAAATTATTTGCTCCTAATGTTATTGACAAGTTAAAAAAACAAATTAATTCATATAAAAATTTTATAGATGAAAATTCTATTTCATTAGGACATGAAAAAAAAATTACTTTGAATGATATTAGTTTTCAAGAAGCACCTATTAACCTGCCTACATTTTTTTACTTTTGCCCTGATGGGACGCAAATCGAAATTTCTATTCAAAAACAACAGTATGCTACTGGGGTTCAACCCATGATCTATTTTTGTATTCCTTTTCATTGTTTTAAAAATTATAAAAATTTAATGAATAACTCAAGTGATATTAAGGATGAACTTATCTATGAAATAAATAGAAAAAATAAAAAAAATTTAATATTATTATTTAAAATATTTGGAATGGCATCCCAAAGACATAAAAATGATATTTTGGAAATTCTAAAGTTGTTAAAAGTATTGATAATGGAGAAATAAACTATGAATGTTCATTATGCTGAACATTTATCTAAAGCAAAGAAGATTCAATTAGGGGGGTATTATACACCTAAAATTTTAGTTGATATAGTTCATTCAATAATAAAACCTTATTTAAATAAAAAAACTATAATATTTGATAATGCTGGTGGTTGTGGGTCTTTTATATTTGGATTAGAAACTTATAATTATAGAATTTCTGATTGGGATAAAAATTCTTGTGAGTTTTTAGAAACAAAGTTTGAAATAAAAAATATTTATAATACAAATTCTCTTTTAAATGTCTCAAGAGAAAGATATAATATTTCCTCTGATGATTTTTTAATAATGATAGGAAACCCCCCTTATAATGACACTACGTCAGAATTTAAAAATGGGGAAAAGGGGAGTTTTCATTGTGATGAAGATTTAAAAGATAGAGATTTAGGAATTTCCTTTTTAAAAAGTTATAATAAATTAAAAGCTAATATAGTTTGTGTTCTGCACCCGCTGTCTTATTTAATTAAAGAAACAAATTTCAAACGCTTAAAGGAGTTTAAAGATAATTATAATTTATTGAAAGGGATTATATTTTCCAGTGGTCTATTCAAAGAAACTGGCAATCAAAAGTTTCCGATAGTAATTGCATTATATGAAAGAAATATACAAGGCATGAATTTTGAATATATAAAAAATTTTGAATTTGAGGTTTTAGATAGAGATAATAAATTTATTTTATCAAAATATCAAACAACTGATGGTTTTATCAACAAATATCCACCAAAGAAAAATGATTTACAATTATCACCTATTGGAATTTACTATTATACGTTTAGAGATTTTAATTCTTTAAAGAAAAATGCTTCATTCTTGGATTATAAACATCCCAACAGTATTGTAGTTACTTTAGATAATTTTTATCAATACGCTTACCTTTATTGTTTAAAAGAATTATTCAAACCTAAAGATGGTTGGTTATATGGAAATTTATCCCCTTTAATCAATTTTGAAAATTTTGAAAAAAATAAAATATATTATATTATTTACTCTTTAAAAAATAATAAAGTATTGAAAAATATAGATATTGGGCATAAAAAAATGATATTAAATTTTTATGGAATAGATGATAGTTATCTAAATATTGATAATATTGAAAAAACTATAATTGAAAGTTTTGAGATGTTAGTTTAAAACTACAATGATGTTTAACAGTTGCATCTGTATCCCCCCAAATAACCCATCTTGAAAAAAGCAAAAGACTGTGATAAAACCTTCTAAGAAAAGAAGGTAATTAAGAAATGGGATCACAAGAAAGAAGAAAGAGAACAAAGCATACTAAAAGCCATAGGCAAGTGCAACTTCTTACAACATAATAGAGACAGCAAAGGGCAATGACTTAGCCTTACTGGTCGTTATCTCTTTGAAAAGCTCACCAATTACCAAAATGATAATGAAATATATAAACTTCTGCCAGGGAAAATTAACACTGATGTTGTCTCCAATTTCAGAAGTGGGGCTAAGTAGAGGGATACAATAAATCCGCGGGGCAATAAAGAATTTCTTGCCCGAAAAATTTATATTAAAGAGATAGTAACCAGCGATAAACATTTTAACTCATTTGATTTGAAAGTGACTCACTGTTAGCTTTAAGTTGACTCTGCTTTACATAAATCAAGAAAAGATATTCAAAAGACACAGTTACACTGTTGAATTTTTGATACAGAGAATTTTTATTACAACACCGCCATGCAGCTTAAATATTACACATAGCCAATCATGGCTCATATCTACAGTACTTTATAGGTAAATTTATATACAAATATATGTTTTTTGTCTAAAAAATAGAATAACTCCTTGCTATTATGTCTCTTAAAAAATTTCCATCATCTGAATAACTTTGGCACGCAAATTGCATATTAATAGTTTATCCTTGTTTAAAAAGGATTTTTGAAAAGATGTAATGGCAAAATATATGGAGGAGAATAAAATGAGAGGAAACATTATAACAATAGGTGATCAAAAACTTAACTTTGCTCAGTTTTGTGAAAAAATTGACAGGTATGACATTGAGCTCACAAGAAGCGATGTAATGAATATCCTGAAAGAGACTAAAGAAAAGAATCCAAACCTTGTGCCAGCGATTCTCAATGTTATCAAGAACAGATATCACATTAACCTTGCATTCTAAAAATTGCAACTTGTAAATACCATAGGCTGCTTTAAAAGGCAGCCTAAAGTTTAGGTTATATTTCTATTTAGCCTCTTTATTTCAAAGCCCTTTGATAAAAGAAAATCGTGTATCTCTTCAAGGTCATGGCACTTCTGGTGGTATTTATAAATCACTGAATCCTTATAAGCCTTTAATGTTACTTCTCGGACAATAACTACCTCAATAAAATCCTTTGCTGTTTCCATTGGTCTTCTTTCATTTATCTCTGCAAAGGCAATTTTATCTATATTGAGATTTTTCATCTCAGCTATAAAATCATCCAGATTGGAAAACTCTTTTACCAAAGACATAAAATCCTCATTGCTTACTTTGAAATATTAACTCTATAGGCTTTAATGTTTACTTCATTGTTAAAATAATCTATTATATAATACTGCTCAGTTTTTCTGTTCTCTTTTTCGTCATTATAGCCACCACAACTAAGGGATATATAATGAACCATGTCTATCTGCTTTTCAAAATTTTCTTTTCCAGACGAAAAAACAAATCTCACATTATTATCAAGAAACACTTTGTGAAGTTCCTCAGGGACTGGCAATGACTTTGAGTTTCTGTGGTTTAAAAAAGGCTTGCTCGTTATTACAAATATGGATGAGTATTTTATTGACTGAGCAAGATCCTTTTTGAGCCAGTGAATCTCTCTATCACTTATAAAATCCTCTCCTGTATCAGCAACTCCAAGGCATACAAAATGAATTGAACCATAATTAAACGAAAAATAGCTGCTTTTGCCAGAATACTCAGACATGAGTTTTGAACTGCCATTATAAAGATCCCTCTCACCTGTAATAACATAGAAAGGAGAAGTAAAATCCTCCATGTATGAAAAAAATATCTTTAACTGACGCCTGAGATCCCTCTCTTTGATGCCGTATTCCTCAGAACCGCCATAAATTGCATTACCGCCATGTATTATAAAAAAAGGTTTATGCTTCTTGATCTCAGCTACAACTGTAGGCAGAGATTTAGTGAATCCAGAAAAAGGAGAAACAGGATAGGTGTTTGCAAGAAATGCAAAATGGACTGATTCTGTTACAGTTATTTCTCTTGCACAGAAAAAAAAAACAACCGCTGCAAGCATAACAACGGCTGTTTTTGATATAATTCCCCCTTTAGTCATTATAAATCCTTAAAAAATCTGTTGGATATGCCCTGCATATTTCTGAAACCTCAGCACGGACATTTTTAAGCACTTCGTCATCTGACATATTGTTAATTATTTGCAGTATGAGCTTTCCAACTCTACGGAAATCATCCTCCTTAAGTCCCCTTGTTGTAAGAGCTGGACTGCCAAGCCTTATTCCGCTTGTAACAAAAGGTGATTTATCATCAAAGGGCACGCCATTTTTGTTACATGTAATTCCTGCCTCATCAAGCCTGTTTGCTGCATCCTTTCCTGTTATACCCTTATTTCTGAGATCGATCAAGATAAGATGATTATCTGTTCCACCAGAAACTAACTTTAACCCTCCAGAGAGTAAAACCTCAGCTAAAGCAGCTGCATTCTTTTTAATCTGCTGTTGGTATGTCTTAAACTCAGGCTGCAACGCCTCTTTAAAGGCCACTGCCTTTGCTGCAATTGTATGCATCAGAGGACCACCTTGAGTCCCTGGGAACATATATTTATTTATACTCGCCTCATAATCAGCATCAGAGAGAATAACTCCTCCCCTTGGACCTCTCAATGTCTTATGTGTAGTCATTGTAACATAGTGAGCTACTCCTACTGGTGAAGGATGCTCCCCTACTGCAACAAGCCCTGCAATGTGAGCTATATCTGCAAGAAGCTTTGCGCCTACAGAGTCAGCTATTTCCCTAAATTTAGCAAAATCAATAGTTCGCGGATATGCAGATGCACCTGCAATTATGAGCTTTGGTTTATGCTCCTTTGCAAGCCTGTAAAGACTATCATAATCTATTAAGTTTGTGTCCTCAGTTACTCCATAGGCAACAACATTAAAATATTTTCCAGAAAAGTTTACAGGAGATCCATGAGATAAATGGCCTCCATGGGCAAGATTCATTCCTATATAGGTATCACCTGCCTCAAGCAAAGACATCATAACAGCCATATTAGCCTGAGCGCCAGAGTGTGGTTGAACATTTGCAGAGTCTGCACCAAAGAGCTTTTTGATCCTCTCTATTGCAAGAGCCTCTACCTCATCAGCATGCTGGCATCCGTTATAATATCTTTTTCCAGGATAGCCCTCAGCATACTTATTAGTAAGAGTTGAAGAAGAGGCCTCAAGAACAGCCCTGGAAACGTAATTCTCTGAGGCAATCATTATGAGATTATCTTCCTGCCTCTTATCCTCCCTTCTCAATATATTATATACTTCAGGATCAACTGATTTCAGAGATATTGTATCTGACATTTTTTCCTCACAAATTTATAGATAAATTCAAGATGCCGAAATTTTCAGAATCTCTGTTGATATAAAAATGCCTGTTTAATATATGTCAATTTAAAATTTTTGTTGTATTATGTCGTAATATCTTTTCATATTCATATAATTAAAAAACAGTGAGGATCTAATGGATAGCATAAAGTTTAAAATACTCCTTTTTAAGATAATTCCAAAGAGCTTTCTTTCAAGGATCTTCGGAGTTATTGCTCTATGCCCACTGCCATCTCCAGTAATGAAGGCTGTAATAAAATGGTACTGCAAAAAATTTGCCGCAAATATAGAGGAAGCCGTCATACCGGAGAAGGGTTTTAGAAATTTAAATGAATTCTTCACAAGAAAACTAAAAGAAGGAGTCAGACCTATTGATAACCAAAAAAATTCAGTTGTAGCTACAACTGATTCAAGGGTAGACCAATTTGGCGATATTACAGAGGATAAAATTCTTCAGGCAAAAGGTATAAGCTATTCAGTAAGAGATTTAATCCCCTCTATTAAAAGCGAAAAGTTTATTGGTGGGAAATTTATAACCCTTTACCTCTCTCCTGGAGATTATCACAGGATTCACTCTCCAGTTGATGGAAAGATAACTGGATTTTATAAAATTCCCGGAAAGCTTTTTTCTGTTCAGGATTTTATGGTAAAAAATTTGCCAGATCTCTTTGCCATTAATGAAAGGCTCATCACGTACATATCAACTCCTGTGGGAGAGGTGGCTGTCTGCAAAATAGGGGCTATGAATGTTGGAAAAATCTCTCTAAGCTATGATAATGCTGTTACAAATAGAGCCTTTGACTCAAAAGAAGAAAAAATCTATGGGAAAGATGAATATAAGCCAATAAAAAAAGGCGATGAAATAGGGATATTTAATCTTGGTTCAACTGTTATAATTCTCTTTGAAAAAAATATGATCAAATTTGAAGATTTGCCAATAGGTTCAAAAGTTAAGATGGGCGAAAAAATTGGAACAATGGTAAAATAGTATTTTATTTAAATAAAAATTTTCTCAGAAACAATTTGAGCTTGAATTTTAAAGCAAAGTGTGTTATTTTTAAATAATTAAAACACTCCTCTATTGAGGTAAATGCCGGTTCCTTATAAAGAGAGGATTGCCAAGATAGAGATATTTCTTTAATTTAAAAATTTAAATAACAGTTTTGGTATGAATAAAACTGGGGGGTGAATTATGGCATACCATACAAATATGGAAAAGTACATAACAAGTCAGGTTAGGTACTGGAAAATCCAAAAAGAGGCTATTGACAGTGACTTTAAGCCAAAAACAAAGGAAATAAAACCTTTTGTAACTATCTCAAGAGAATATGGTGCAGGTGCCTATCAGGTGGCAGAAAAAGTTATAGAGCTCCTGAATAAAGAACAAAATGGAGAACATCCATGGGCTGCTTATGACCGTAATCTACTGGAGAAAATTGCCAATGACATGGGACTTTCTGAATCTCTGGCTCAGACTTTAACCACAAGCGCCAGAAACAAAATGACAGAGCTTTTTCAAACAACATTTAGCACTTTCCCACCTCAGGTTGCTGTCTACAGAAAGCTGGCAGAGATTACAAGGATGCTGGCATACAATGGCCATGTAATTCTTGCAGGAAGAGCTGCCAACAGAATCACAAGAGACATGCCCAATGGCTTTCATGTCAGGCTTGTTGCTCCTGTTAACTGGAGAGCAGAAAGGATGAGCAGGCTTCACAATTACACTGTGAAAGAAGCTGAGCAACTCATTGTAGAAAAGGATAACGAAATCGATGGCTTTATAAAAGAATTTGTCAAATTTGACAATAGAGATCCTTATAATTATCATATAGTTATCAATATGGAATTTTTTAACACTGATCAGGTGGCAAATATCATAATTAATGGTATGAAACAAAGTGGCTTGATATAATTTAAATAAATGAGCAAAGGATTTTTGCAAAAATTTGAATTTGATTCTTACACAGTTGTTTATAATCCAGAAAATTTTTCAATTCTCTGCAAAAGGCAGCCAGAGAACAAAAATATCTGGATTATAAAAATCGACGAAGGAGGCTTTATAAACGGAATTGTCCATGATGATGAAAACTTCTACATAGCCATTGAATATGACGACAAAAGTGGCATTTTTTGGGCTATTGGCAAAGAAGATGGTATTACAAAATGGACAATTCCTGGCAAGGCCTATGTCTATGAAGTATTTGACAATTACCTCTATCTAATTTTTATTGATAATAATGACATTTACTATCTAATTAAGGTCAATAGCTCCGATGGGAGCAAAGTCTGGTATCACGAGGTGGATATAGATCTTCACCGCTATTCAATCAATAGACAAAGAGTCCTATTAGAATACCTTGATGGCAGGGTTGAGATATTATCAAGTGCAACAGGGGACTTAATCAACTGAAAGGAGGTTTTTATGCTTAACTACAAAATTGAGGATGCCACAAAAAAGCTTTCCATTGCAAGAAGTCTCAATAAATATAATGCTCCTTTTAAAATTGTAGGTGAATACAAGCTAATTGATAATGGCATAATACCTGAGGCAACTGTCCACATAGAGGCCTTTGATCAAATTATTCATGAAGCCTCCAATGGTAATGGTCCTGTTGATGCTCTTGCCAATGTTTTGCGCAAGGCTCTTGTTCCTCTCTTCCCTGAAATAAAAAATGTGCGCCTTGTGGATTATCAGGCAAAGATCATGGATGCTCATCGAGGAACAAGCACAGATGTTGAGGTGCGCATTATTTTTACCGATGGCGAGGAGCTATGGGAAGTTTATGCTATGTCAGAAAATATAAACTTTGCATCTTTTCGTGCACTTGCCGATGGCTTTGAGTATATGATCCTTAAAAAGCGAGATGATATCCTTTAGTTTCTCATATTCTCCATGTAAATATCTATGCTATAGGGTATGCTCTCATCAATGAGATGGCCTTCTCTATCATTATTTCTATTTGACCGAGCCATATTTACCCTTGCATATTCGTTTTCTCTGTTAAGTTTAAGACCGTAATCAATTGATTTCCAGTAAGCCAGATCTCTTTTGGCAAACTCACCAAGATCATTGTAAGCAACACCTAAGTTGTTATATGCAGAAGAGAGGGTCTGGAAGATCTTAATATGCTCGACCCTTGATGGGTCTGCAACCTTAATCTTATCTGCCTCATACTCAAAAACGCTTATTAGTTTAAGGTATTCACCCTTTGCTGCATTGATATTGTTATTATAATAAAAGGCGTTGCCGAGAGATAGCATAAGCTCTGGAGATTTGATAAAATCATCATAAAGATGGAGCCAGCTATTCAGGGCCAGAGAGTAGTTCTTCTTAAGATAATATATCCTGCCAAGATTATAATAAAGCTCGGAGGAGGCATACCCCTGGTTAACAGCATTTATATAATACTGTTCAGCTATTGTATAGTTAGCCATCTTCTCAATTTCATTATTTGCAAACTCCTCTTCTAAAGCTCCCTCTCTGCTTTTAACCTTATCAAAGAAATAATAAAAAATATTTCCAATATAGGTATTGCTTTTGCCTATATGCTCTGTCTCTTTATAAAAATCCTCTCTGGTAAAGGCTGGCTGATTCCCATAGTTATCAATTGCCTCTTTGAGATACCTATAGGACTTCACTGGCTCTTTTGTAATATAGTAATACTCTCCCATAAGATGAAGTGCACTGTAGTAATTAGGAGCCAGGGAAAGTGCTTTATCAATATATCTTTTAGCTGCCATTAAATTGTTTTGAGCAATGCTCAGCTTTGCATATTGAATATGGAGTTGAGGATAATCAGGATCTCTATCGTTGAGAGCCTTAAGCACCTCCAAAATGGCTGGATATGTATTATCTGCTTCGTCTATAAGCTTTTTAGTTGTCACTCCGTAATCAATTCGGACATTTGAATCCCCCATTGCTCTTTTATCAAGGTAATACCCTGCAAGCTTGGACAATAGAGGAGATGGTAAATCAGCAAGCATCTCCTTTTCCCTTAATTGTGCATGAGTTTGAGCAACCATTGGGAAGGCGTTTCGTTCAATATAAAGATTCAACAGACCGGAATAACCAGCAATAGACTTTGGATTTACCCTTAATATATCTTCATAATATTTTTTTGCCTTAAGATATTGTCCCTGATAAAAATAAGCATTTCCTATACCAACAAGGGCAGTGATATTTTCTTTATCCAGAAGCAAGACTCTTCTGTAAAAATTAATAGCTAAATCAAGAGGGGTTTTAATTGTCTCAAGATCTGTTCTGTCTTTAAAATACCAATTTTTAATATCTTTTGCTATATAGCTAAAATATTCATTGCTTACCTTTGCATAGAAATACCCAAGATTATTAAGTGTATCAATATTTGCCCTGTCAAGATCGTATGCTCTGTTTAGCTTTTCAAGGGATTCCTTATAATCGCCATTGAGCAGATAAGCTCTGGCATACTCATTATAGCCATATATATAATCTTTTACATATTCCTCATCTACCTCTTTAAAAATACGCTCTGCCTCATCATAATTTTGCTTTCTCTCAAATCTGTTGCCTGCAACACCACTTTTTATTATTAACTGAACCCCCTTGCCTATAAGCTTTTTTGCCATGTAGGGCTTATAGACAAACTGATAAGAGAGTATGGTTATAAAAAAGGTCAAAATCACTGTGGCACCAAAAATCTTGGTTGCCTTGAGTAATCTCTTTTGCCTCTCCCTCCCTTCAAGAGTATATTCAGGTCTGGAAGCTATAACCCTTCGGCCTGCAACTGTTTCTTCCCTTAATTCAATCTTTGTTTTTAACTTCTTTTCAAGAAATCTGTGAATATTATCCTCAGGCTTGCCAGCAAGAATCATATCTACAAGCCTTTTGGTATCACCATAGGAAAGACGGTCGTTTATAATTGTATCTTTAATAGCATCCCTTATGGCAGGATTAAACAAAATTATGGCTTTCTTTAACTTTGCAAGATCCCTGTCAGAAAGCTCCAGAGTCTGGCCACCACCCTGAGGCTTTGGTGATTCATGAACCTCTTCATCCACTATATGATCAAAATGATCATCATCCAGGGGCTCTATGGTAAAAGATTCATCCTCATGAGAAAAGGCATCTTCAGAAGCCTCCTGAGCTTTTTTAGAAGATGCAGCTGGTGCTTCCTTTTCGCTATCAGAGATATTAGAAATATCTTCAAATCCAGCATCTTCAAAAGAATCAAACTCATCAAGGGCACTTTCTGCAGATTCTCCTCTGGGTGAGATCTCCTGTTCTTCTTCCTCAAAGCCCTTTGATTCAGCCTCCTCCAGTGAAGCAAAATCCTCCTGTGAGCTTAAAAATTCATCAGGTCCTTCTGGAGTTTCAGAAGAAGCTGGCTGTGAAGCACCTGTTAGATCCTCAAGATTAACCTCCGGGATATCCATCTCATCTATTTCCGGGATACCCTCTGGTTCCTTTATATCCAATTCATCAAAGGAAGGGAGAGCAATCTCATCCTCACCTTCAATTACAATGCTCTGCTGCTTTTTCCTGGCAGTAGTTGGTTCTTCTATGCTGGGTATATCCTCGATTTCATCAAAGCCTTCAATCTGTGCCCCTTCCTGTTCTTCAGCCTCATCTATAACTTTTATATCACTATCATCAAGGGTATAAATTTCTTCTGGCTCAAATTCTGCTTCTTGCCCCCCTTCTGGAGATTCTTCAAGAAAGCCTTCTTCAACATCCAGGGTTTCTGGCTCAACAGTTTCTTCTGGCTCAAATCTCTCCTCTCGTGTCAATTCATCATCAGAATGCAGATCATCAGGTATATTCTCGTCTTCTTTCTCTATGTCAAAATCTTCATCCTGAGAAGGCTTAAAAACCCTCTCCTGCTCTGGAAATTCAGGAATGTCAGGTTCTTCAGTTAATACCTTTAATATTCTGTCTATCTCTGCCAGTTCCTCTGGTGTGTATGTTACTTCTGTTTTCTTTGCCATTTGAAATCCCGATTAATTTTTACTCACCCAAAAGTGACATAATTCAGATTTTATATTTTCCTGATTAAAAATCAATTAAAATTCCCTCTTTTTAAAAACTATAGGTAATTTCACTATAAATTTTTCTTATACTTTTATCGACAAATTATGTAGACAGCATAATAAATAAAAAGAGGAAACTTCATGGAGTCTTTTAGAAGAAAGGGAATTCTTCTCCTTGTGCTTTTTTTTATATCATCCATGCCATATAATCCAAGGACGGAATATTTTTACAACCTTACAAAGCTAAAGGAGGCACGACCTCCAGAGAGAATAAAGCTTGTTATGGTGGATAATATAGGCAGTGGAAAGCCTCTTATTGAAGAAGGATTACTTTTTACTTTTAAAGACAGAAAAGCCTCTTCTGTTGGCATAGCTGGTAACTTTTCTTCATGGAATATCAAATATATGACAAGGGGAAAAGATGGAGTATGGTTTTTCTTTCTCCCCAATAGCTCTTTTTCTGGGAAGATTGTATACAAATTCAATGTTGATGGTCTATGGACTGAAGATCCATGGAATGGACTTCGGGAAGATGATAAGCAGGGCTCCTATACATCACTGGCAGAAATAGATGCCCCTGAAGAAGGCAAGCTTGTTACATATAAAATACTCAAAGGAAACAATGTTCTCTTTCGATTATATAGACCAGAGGCAAGAATAGTCTCCCTTGTTGGAGATTTTAATGGATGGAATCCAGAAAACGACCTGATGAAAAAAGATAAAAAAGGAATCTGGAGATTAGAGAAAAAACTTGCTCCAGGTACATACAGGTATAAATTTATTGTTGATGGACAATGGATGCCCGATACTTTTAATCCTGACTCTGGAACTGACAATACAGGGGAGATCTGCTCAATACTAAAACTCAGATGATGCTTTGATTTGTTGCAACGGATTAGAGGATAACCATTGTCCAGTCTCCCACTCCATCTTTTCATTTTCTTTGAATGAATCCTTATATATCATTCTCTGGCAATCTTTTATATAATAGCCTAAGTAATAGTATTGCAAACCTTCCTTTGCGGCAAATTCAATCTCTTTAATGCAACTAAAGGTGCCAAGGCTATAGTCCTCAAAGTCACTGTGAAAACAAAAATAAACACTGCTTAAGGCTTTTGATGACACATCTAAAAATCCAACAGCTGCAAGTCTACCATCAATAAAATATTCTGATTGCATAGCAGGGCAGGATGGATTATAAAAAGAGAAAGCAAAATCATCATAATCTGTTTCTTTGCCAAAACGCTTTAAAGAATGATCTTTGTAAACCTCATAGATCTCATCTCTAAGTTCAAGCTCATTGAACTTAACCTCTACCTCTTGACATTTCTTCACAACGCGCCTTTGGCTTCTGGAAAGATGAAAATCCTTGAGCCTCACCCTCAGGGGAATACATTCGGAGCAATTGCGGCATTGTGGTTTGAAATAATACTCTCCGAACTTTCTCCATCCACTTGAAAGCAAGGCCTCAAGCTCTTCAGCTGATACCCCTATGGCAAAAAAGAAAGCAAATCGCCAGAGCCTATCTGGAAGATAAGGGCACTGAGATTCACTGCTTAAAAGCCTATCACTTAAAAGAATCACTGAACACCATACTTGCTTCTATAGTCTTCCATTTTTCCAAGCATGTTTTTGTCTATATTATATTTTAAGCAATTAGTTTCATCCTTCAAAAATTCCATAATATCAAGGATATTAACTATTGGAAAAAATTCTATGCCTGTTGAATCTCTTAGCTCTCCGATAGCTGATTTTTCTCCAGTTCCTTTTTCCATTCTGTCAACAGATACAATGACAGCAATAAGAGAAGGGTTGCCGTTGTTTCTCAGTATTTCCATAGACTCTTTCACTGCAGTCCCTGCAGTTATCACATCATCAACAAGAATGACCTTATCATCAGCGCCAAGAGGCTTGCCCACAATGAGGCCCATATCTCCATGGTCCTTCGCCTCTTTTCTGTTAAAGGAATAGCTAACATTTATATTAAAATCACTGAAAAGTGAGTTTACAGTTGCAATAGCCAGAGGTATTCCCTTATAGGCAGGTCCAAAGATCACATTAAAATCCTGAGCTATATTATCCTTTATTGCACTTGCATAAAATTTCCCCAGTTTATTTACAGACTCTCCTGTATAAAGCATGCCTGTATTGAGAAAATATGGAGAAAGCCTTCCAGACTTTAAAGTAAATTCTCCAAATTTAAGAGATTTCATATCAAGCAAAAACTCAATGAATTCCTTTTTGTAATCCTTCATATACCACCTTGAATTTAATAATATACCTCTCATTTATAGGAGAGGCTAAAGCTGGTCAAGATAATTTTAAAGCAAATTTCAATTAGCAGAGTTATTCAACAAAGAGTGAATCAATTAAGTCTTTGTATTTAGCCATTACAGCTTTTCGCTTAATACTATATAAAGGCGTAAGATCCCCCCCTGGAAGCAGTTCCTGTGGAACCAATATAAACTTTTTTATAGGCTCAATCTGACAAAAGCTTCTGTTTAGCTTATCAATTATCCTCTGGTATTTGTTTAAAATCGCACCTTCCCTTAGCAATTTTTCTGCAGATTCTGTATTCATGCCTTTTGACTCAGCCCAGGGATATAGATTTTTAAAATTTGGGAAAATTAAGGCACCAAGATATTTTTTCCCATCACCTACTATTAAAATATGATCAATCATTGGGTGAGATGCAAAGCTATTTTCAATAATCTGAGGGGTTATCTTCTTCCCATTGGCGGTTATTATTATATCACTTTTTCTCTCTATGATCTTCAAATAGCCATACTTATCAATAGTTCCCTTATCACCAGTTTTTAAAAATCCATCTTTATTAAATATTTGCTCAGTTTCATATGGTCTATTAAAATACCCCTTCATAATCTGTGGTCCCTTTACAAGGATCTCCTCATCATTGACAATCTTAATCTCGGTTTCAGGGAAAGGAGGTATAGAGCCATCAGATTTTAAAGCCATAATAGAAGGTAATCCCTCTGCACTTAAAACTCCCGAGGTTTCTGTTAAGCCATAAACATCTCTTATCTGAATTTTAAGACCCCAGAAAAAACTCTTTACCTCATAAACAGGGGATGTCCCTGTGGAGATAAAGGCAATAGCTTTGTGAAGGCCAATGGCTCTCTTCAATTTCCAGAAGAGTAATCTGTTTAATAAAAAGTATTTAAATCTTAAAAAAAGTGGGAGCGACTTCCCTGCAAGATAAAATTGCTCTACTCCCATTGCAGCAGTAAGACTTTTTTTAACAAAATTTTGTCTATAAGCTGGAAGTCCTTTTAGCTTTAACATAAAGCTATTATATATACTCCCCAATA
>Ga0116190_1002214_pt1 | contig 15774 bp, 16 predicted proteins | sample AD_JPNTR4_MetaG_FD_89808 | JGI IMG/M metagenome (GOLD analysis project Ga0116190, IMG submission 89808) | Active sludge microbial communities of municipal wastewater-treating anaerobic digesters from Japan - AD_JPNTR4_MetaG | ecosystem: Engineered > Bioreactor > Anaerobic > Digestate | place...
ACGGATTGGGTTAAAAGAAAAACCCCCGAAAGTGTGCATTATATATTAAATTTAACTCTACAAATTTTAATTTGGTCGGCAAACATGAAATCATCAGTAGCATAACCGATGTAAGCACAGCCGTACATTTTATATCCTACACGTTTGTAATAAGGGCAAGGAATTATCGAATAAGAACCAGTATTTAGTAATTCCTCAAATGGGTCGATACCGTCAATATTAGAATAACAATAGCAACCTTCGGGAATTTTGTCTATTTTTAGTTTGACAAATTTGCTTTTAATTCTTATTAAAAAATACGATATTGTTTGTGCAAACCGATACCAAAATATTTTCATTAATCTTTATTTTAAATCAATCCCCTTAATACGCATACTATCTTTTTCAAAAACAACGTCTACATCAATCCCGTCATATCGAGAATATGAATACGTAATAATTGATGCAACAATTTTTTTTAAGTATTTAGAAAAAGTGTTTTTTATCGGTAAACCTATGTAGCCCATAATGAAATATGATAAGCACAATGGTATTATCGAAACTAACGCTATTGTAATCAAAATTACAATAAGTATATGCTTTTCTATATTTAATAATTTATTTCTCATGTTTTTAATATTTATGCAAAATAATTTTCAAATTCCAATTAGGAATATGTCTTAAAACTGATTCTATTATTTTATTACGCTCACTATCAAATGAACCTTTATCTTTTAAACTTGCTTTAAACTTTATTTTCGCATTTTCTAATTCTTTTCTCATATTTTATTTATTTTTAAAAAGGCAAATTATCTGTTTCTTCGGGAACTAAATCTATAGGGTCTTGCGATGGAATCTGCTCTTGCTGTCTATTAACTACCGATATTTTTGATATTCTTAATTCTGTAAACCATTTTCCTTGCCATTCCTTGCATATAGGGAAAAACTCAAAATCACAAACATCTCCTTCTTTTACTCTTAAATCACTCATATCTTTAAGACATAAGAAATTTTCATATTCGCTTTTTTTATAATTCGAATATATAATAAAAATTTTATAAAACAAAAAAACCGACTAAAAATTTAATCGGTTTTAAAATATTTTTTTTGATACACTATGAAAGCAAATCCAAAGTACCATTCTTTCCACCCAATTTTAATATGTAATCTTTTGTTACTTGCCGAAGTTCAGTACTTGCAAGAACATCTTCAACAGTTCCCGTTTGTGGGATTTTTTTAGTGTAGAAGCCTAAATTATACCGTGCAATCATTCTATCAAGTCTATTTTTTTCTTTATCTAAAACTTGACCTAAATACATTGTGCCAATTAGTATATTAAGTTCGGGGTTAAGCATTTGGGATTTTGTTATAAAACTATCGCCCATTTGAGCAACCATAACTTTTTTGTATATAGCATCACCCAAATACTTTTTAAGTAATAGTTTTTCTTGTTCGGTAAGTTTACCTGCTTTTCTTTCACGTGTAATAATATCTGTAGCCGAAGTATATTCTACTTGCATTAAACCAACCGCAGCACCATTTAAAGCATTTTCGTTTCCTGCCGATTCAATAAATATAACAGATTTTATAAGATTAACTGGTATTTTGTTTATTTTTGAAACAACATCAATAATAGACTTATATTTGTTATAAATATTTGATAACTTGTTTTTTATTCCTGTTTTGTCGGCATCTTTATAAAATGCTTTGTTTGTAATAGGGACAATAATATTTATTCCACCCTCTGCATTAAGTGTTTTAGATATTTTTACTTCCTCTCTGTCTTTATTTTCAGTAAATTTACTATGTATTCGTTTACCGAAAATAGCATAAGCAACGCTTGTTAAAAACGCTGCTATGCTAAATCCTATTATTGTTTTCTCGGTGTTATTCATTTGTTTTTATCCTTTAATGACATATTCTTTTGCCTCCCTTTCATTATTCATGTACATTTCTGACAATCTAACTATTTCTTTAAATTCATCATCAAAATACTTCTCTCTTATAATTTTTTTCCCTTTTATATTAACTATCTCAATTCTACATTTATCTTCATCTATATTAAGAACCTTATATTTAGATACTTTATATTGTAGTTTTTTTATCAATTCTTGAACACCTAATTTTCTTAATAATGTGTTGTTGGCATACGGTATTATATCTCCTATTTTTATAGTTCGTTCAAACTTTTCATTTAATTCCTTTTGTAACTCTGCAATAAGATTTTTAATAAACTTTTGGCGTTCAGATTTTTCATTAATTCCTTCTTTAATAGAACTAACGATTTTCTTAATGTCAGCAACAAAATCTTTCGCAGTACTGGGAGAAACGGACTTCCCCTTCTCTTTTATATCTTCAACACGGTTTTCAACAGATTCCGCAGCTTTCTCAATAGCATTTTCCATTTTTTCAGTATCACTTAATGCTTCGTATTTGGCACGTGATTTTTTACGTTTTTGTGCTATTTTTTTACGTTCCTCAATTTGAAAATGACAATCAAGACCTTCGATAATATATTCTATTGCTGTATCAATTTCGTTCGCATTAAACTCAATTCCACGCTTTTTGCAACAATCAACAGTCCATTTATTCCCTACTTTGTGAAACACAACCTTATCACTTGGTTGCTTGTGATGTTCAAGAATATACGTATCTTTTGCTGTTCGCTTAATAACATTACCATTTTCATCGGTTATTTTTTCTTCAACATCCATTGTTGAATACTTAACTTCTTTTTGTTTTTCATCAACCTTTGGTTTTGGCTCTGCTTTTTTCTTTGCCTCTACTTTTTCAGAACTTTTTTTAACTTTATTTTTAACTTGTTTAGGCTTTTCGTGTGCAGCTTCAAGACTTTGAATATCTTTTTGTAATTCCGCAATTTCAGATTCAAGAAATTCTTTTTCGTCTTTTGCTAATGCAGGATTTTTAACTTCCTCTAAAAGTTCTTTTAATTCTGCTTTTTTGTCATCTAATATTTTACCCATTTTATTTTATTTTTAATTGTTTACAAATATATGTTATTTTTGTTTTTTAGCAATCATTCTATTAATTGTTTTAATACGCATTTCAAGTTGAGTTTTATCCCCAACACCTTTTTTAATCATACGTTCAATAGTTTTAATACGCATTTTTAAGTCATCTACGGTAGTTTCTTTTGGTTGCTCCGTTTCTGTGGCAGGTTCTATTTCTTGCATTGGTGCTTCAAATTCATTAGGAAATAGTTTGTACATTGGGGTAGGCTCGAAATGAAAATCTAATTCTGCACCAAATTGTTTTAATTCATTTATATCTATATATCCAAATTCTGCCTTTTGCAAATCACCATTTAATATTGCATAACCAAACGCTGGCTCTTCTATCGTTAAATTTTCGTCAAATATATCTTTCTTATTTAATTCTATTATATACCAATCGCTGCCTCCATAAAAATAATGCAAGTATGCAATTTTTTCATGCAAAGAAACGGTTTGAGTACCATATATTTCAGGTGTTTGTGCAATAATTTTATACAAACTATTAATCACATCGTCAAACTCATTAGAACCTTTTACAATTGATAATTGTGCAGGATTCATAAAGTCTTGAATTTTCTGTAATTTTTTAGCAATTATTTTTTTAGAAACATCATCGAAGTCTAAAAGATTTACGGTGTTTTCTTGTATTTCATTTTCAGCTTGCTCTAATTGTTTTTGTATAGACTGTTTAGCTTCCGATAATTCTTTAATCGCTATTGCCATATCAGATATTTTTTGAACAGAATAATTAGCAATTCCTTTAATAGAATTTAATGAACCTTCTTTTATTAGGCAAATCTGTTTTGTTTTAATCATTAAATCAAACAACGAACTATCTTCTTTGGAATATCCATCAAAAGAAATTTTACCTTTTGAAAACATTTCGACCATTTCATTATAAGTCAATATAATTTCTTGATTATTATACTTACCAAAACTTTGTTTTAATTTTACCTTTTCCGAATCGCAAAAAACAACAATATAATCTATTCCATTAATTGTAATTTTACTATCTACTTGGAGTATTTCTTTTTCATATTGTTTGCTAAAACTTATTAATTCATTATTGCAGTTGTCAATATCAGATTTAATATCTTCTTCAATTTCGTTTTGAACCTTATCTGCTTCGTAAACAGAATAATCGGCTTCTATTTTAGCTATTTCCTCCGTTTTTTCTACTTGACTAAACAAATCACGAACAACACTATTTTGAACAGTGTTTATTTCGGATTCTAATTTTTGTATTTTTTCTTTTATATCTAAAACACGTGCCGTTGCATCTGAAATAAAAGTTTGAAATTTAGAAACTAAATCTTGATTATTTTCAAGCCTTGCACGAACAATTAAATCTTGTTTTTTCTGTATTTCTTTTTGCCAATAATCAACATCAGATTTCATTTCATTTATCTTTTCTCTTGCAGGAGAAACTATCGTATTTGTAGAAACGATATTGTTTAAGTTTAATGGTTTTTGATTGTCATAATCTAATTTCATAATTTTTGAGCCAATTAAATTATATAATTGTTCTTTTGACAATTTTAAACCTTTTGATGTTCCCGAATTATATATATAATCAAATATTTCCGATTCATGCAAATCTGTTAATTTTTCAGAATACATTTTTCTTAAATCTCCAACCCACGAAGCGTTCCGCTCTAAATAAGGAAATGAGCTTTTGCTTGGGCTTGCCAAATATTCAACAAATTTACCATTAGGATTCAAGTATGTATATCTAATTATATTTTCTAAGTATGATTGAGGCTTAACGTATTTTATCATTTCAGATTTGTTATAGCCGTCTTTAAGCATTTTTCTTACTGCATTAATATCAGATATTAAACCCTCTTGCGTACTTGCTCTGTTTGATTCCAAAACGGCATAAGAAACAGCTTCATCTTTATCGCCCAAAAACTCTTTTACAGGCATTGTTTGCAATGATTTATCTCCTGCTTCATACAATCTCCTGCTTGCCTCAAATCTTGAATGACCGCTAATAACAATATATTTATCTATTGTTTTATCGTACCATACAACAATAGGGTCGTTAGTTTTATCAAAACCTTCCGAAACTATTTTATTTACAGATTCTTCTGAATAAGCGTGCTGCCTACCTTGAAAATCTTTTGGACTTGTTGTTATTTGCGTTCTATCTATTTCTTTTACAGTTGAAAATCTTTGTTTTGATTCTGCTGTAGGAACGTCATTTGAAATATTAGCCACATATTGAGTTTCCTCTATCGGCAAATTTTCTGTTTTTATTTCCTCAACTGATTGGGGAAGTCTTTCCATTATTGGCATATCTATATTATTTATTTGGTTAGTATCTATTATTTCATCTTCTTTAATATCTTCTATCAATTCAGTTTCCTTGAGTTTTTCTTTATCTTCTTCGCCTTTATTAATAACAATTAATCTTGCATTTGCTCCAGTAGTTGCATATAAAGATTTATCTGTAAAAGTTTTTTCGGGTAATTTTTGAACATCTGAATTTGTGGCATCTAACCAATCTCTAAATGCAACCGCTTTTTTGTCGCTTCCAAAGAAAATACCTTCCCCTGCAATTGCAACAATTCTACCATTTGGCTTTAATAAAGAATAAGCGTGTTGAATATGCTCTCCGTCCATTCTATTTGAAAATGGAGGGTTCATTATTATTCTATCGTATTTTTTTTCGTTATATGAAAGAAAATCAAAATCTACTACATTATATCCTTTAGCCTCTAATATAGCACGCAATTCACTGCTAACCTCACACACATCGCAAACAACGCCCGTAATTGATTTTATAGCATCGGCAATATTGCCATTTCCTGCTGACGGCTCTAATACGTCCATGCCATCTGTAATTTCTGCCATTTCAACCATTTCTGAACATACCGAAGGAGGCGTAGGGAAAAAATCAATTCCAACTTTTTTACCTGCCAAACCACGCTCCAAAGTTTTTACCTTGTCAACTTCTTGAACCCCTCCCCTGTATTGTATAAATTCACGAAGTAAAGCACGTAGCATTTCATTACTTTCAACTCCTAATGACTTTAATCTATTATGGTCTTTTGCAAATTCTTTAATCTGACTATTATCCCAGCTATCCTCTATTTTTGATGCAAACTCTAAAAAATCTTCCATTTCATATTTGTCTCTTATTTGATAATCTTGCTCTTTTGTTCTTGACAAATATTTTTTTAATTTATTAGATATAAGTTTTAATCCAGACTTGTTTTCGTTTTTATCAATAGCTCTTTTCCAATTTTCAACAAAAATTAATGGAAAAAATGTTCTGTAAGGAGAAATATACTCTATACAATCCGCTGTTATTGGGTCGTATTTATGTGCCTCATATTCAGAATAGCTTTTGTATTTTTTTCTTAAATAATTATAATTAGCATTTTGAACGATATTATTTAATTGTTCAATTTGTGCTTTTGTTCTAACTAAATCAAGGAATTTTGTTTCGCCCGATTCAATTGCATTTGCAAGATTAATCATAGTTTTAGCAATTGCCTTTTCTCCATTTAATCGAGATTCAATACGATTAGCCATGCTTGCCCTACGTGCCGTATTTGTCTGCCTGTCTTTAGATAATTCTTTATCAACACGCTCTATAATGGCTTCGGCATTCTCACGTAATTTTGAGGCTCTTTTTTCTGCTTTTTGCTCTTGCTTTTCCTCTATTTTTTCAATATTAGAAACATTACCTTGTTTTAACGAAACAAATTTTTCGGCATATTCCCTATCCTTAAACTGAAAACCTGCTATTGCACCGTCTTTTGTGTATGAAGAATACCAACCACCAAGTTTTTTAGCTTTACTATTTAAGTCGTTATAAGTTTCTTTGCTAACCCTTTCGGAAAGTTTAACAACATATAACGACTGCCCTGTTTTAGTGTGTTTTGTTTCGTAAATATTAAAATCAACATTATCAGAAACATTCACTTGTGAAATAACCGCCTTTTGTTCAATTTCTTTCGCTTGACGTTCTTTTGTTGTTACGCCTATTAATTCATCATATATCGCCATTTGTTCGGGAGATAACTTACTTTTACCGTTATATTTGATAAAAGTTTGATACTCCTGTAATGTTTCGGGATTGCTTAATGCTTTTTTATGTGCCTCTAAACGCTTTTTATATTCCTCACGTTCTTTTGCGACTTCAACAGCAAAATCATCTAAGTTTTTTTGAGTAAAATTATTTACTTTTGATATAATACCGTCATATTTACCTTGCCCATAAGACCAAGAGTAAGAACCAAGAGCAAAAAAAGCTATTATATCGTTATATATATGAGATATTATAGAATCCTTTTTGTCAGAGGGTCGTATTGTGTAGCTATTCGCATATTTAATAAGTTCATCTTTACTGAATTTAGATAACTCCTCCTTTAATTGCGTTTCGCTTTCCAATGCTAATTTTAGATAATTTTTAAAATCATCTACACCCATTTGACCGTCAAATGTTTTGTTTTTTACTTCTTTATGTAGTGATAATGTGTATTCCATAATTTTATATTTCTTTAATTTTAAACCCAAAACTTTTATAATATTCAATTTTATCATCAGGTGCGTCAACAGATATTTTTTTATTGTTTCTATCCGCCCATTCGCAAGCAAATTGAATTTCATGTTTTGTGGATTTGTTAGGAATAAAAATATCTTTAGAATAAAAATGTTTTAATTTTGAATCTATATTTGTAATCCAAAATTTATTTTTCATAGAATATGCTTCTCCTTTTTGAGAAACTTGAAGTTTATCCATTAATCCACCCTCAAAAGCATTGTGGGGTTCGGCAAGAATTAAATATTTAAAATCCTCTAAATCAAGAGCATCAAACAAATCAATATTTTCTTTTTTTAAAAGTTTTTCTAAAATAGACTTTTTCATTTTTGCATAGTCTATTTTCCTGTTGTCGTTTATTTTATGCAAATCTAATTTTTCCTCCATTGCAGGAAGCCCAACTTCACTATCGTAATAATTTGACGATTCTTCAATATGGTCTGACACAATTTTATCTACAGCCTCTTTTGGTGTTAATTTATGGTCATAAACTTGTTCTAATGTATCAATATGTTCAGATTCTATTTTTTTAGCTTCTTTTATTTCTGATTCAGGAATATTGTGTTTTTGAGAAATAGACTGCATATTACTATATTTTTCAAAATAATATTTATTCAATATTCCTAATATTTCAATTTCAAGGTCTCTTTGATTATAAGTTGTATCGCTGCCTATTAATTTATCATCAACATAAACATCATAAGCGATATGTGAATTAACACTACCAGAATCAGCTTTTATTTCTAAATCATATACTTTAAATCTAACATTATCAAAAGAATATTCAAAATCATTACCTTTTCTTTGAATTTTACTAAAATCAAATCCAAATATTTTAGTATATTTAGGTTTGTATCCCAATTTTTCTTTGTTAGAAATCATTTTTAAAACATCAGGCATGTATTTTTCGATAAAATCTTGTGGCTCACTTGCTATTCTATATTCATACCTATCATTATTTTTATTTACGACTTCAATAACCACATTGCCTTCAAAATATGTTATTTCAGCATTTATTTTTAATGAATCATTCTTTTTTGCTTTATTTATTTTTTGTCGAATTTGATTTGCTTTTTTAAAATCATCTTCTGCGTCAGAAAATTTTAAGTCGTCATCTATTCCAGAAAGCGTTTTTGCACAATCCATTCCGACCTCAAAATGTTCTCCTTTTTCGTTCTCAACTATACCAACATTAGCTATTGGTTTACCACAATTTTCGCAAAAGTGAGGGTTCTCGGAAATCCCTCCAGTATAAAAAGAATCAATAATTTTATAAGTTGTATTTAACGGCAAATTTCTTCTTGACACTTTCTTTTTAACCTCCCCACCATCTTTAAACTTCTCAACACCGTACTGTTGTAAATATTTATCCAATTCACTATAATCAAATGTTATATTATAATCTTTGTCTATATAGCATTTAATTACAGGTGTTACAATAACATCGCCTTTTGTGTTTATAAAGTCAGTCATGCTTCTATTAGCAAGCACTTTAAAATACATTAATATTTCGCCCTCCATTTTATCGGACGGTATTAAAAACTCCACATGCCCGTTACCATATTTTGAATTAAAATTATCGGTATTTTCAATGAATTTAAAACCGTACTCACGCTCCATTTCAGACTTAAACACGTTACATAATTGAGTGAACGGGGTGTTTTTAGATTCTCTTATCATTTCGCTTCCTTCTTCCATAAATCCAAATTTTTTATAATATTCTATTAAATAATCTTTAGTTATTTTTTTACGTTTTTCTGTGTTTTTTAAAAAGAATTTATATCGAGGAACTGGCTCTAAACGTATATTAACATTATATTTATCTGCTAAATCACAAATATATTGTAAATAAGGTTTTGCATCTACATTTTGGTCAATTTTTTCAAACAAATCAAGATAAACACAGTCTTTGCTTTTATTGATAGAAATAAATATATTCATTTTTTCGTGAACATTTTTTTTATACCAATTTATAAAGTCAATCATAAATTGTTTTTTGCTTTCTTCGGTTTTTGTTTGTATTTCTCCGCCTTTTTTGTATTCTTCCGATTCTCTACCGTCAATCAAACTGTTATAGTCTAAATCTTTAATAAATGAATCTACAGAATATTCTACATCAGATATTTCCGAAATAGAATAATTGTCAAAATACTTTTCAATACCATACGTTACTTCTAAGATATTTTCATTTTCTATGTCAGTTTCTTGAAGTTTTGTTCTGTCTGAATTTTTATCAAATACAATGCTTAAACAAGCATCTCCGTAAGTTTTATAAACTTTATTATGGTTTGATATTCTTACACAAATAACTGCATTTTCTGGATTAACATTTACAAAATTACGCTCTATTCTTTCGTCAAATGTACTGTCTAATTTTTCTAAATAAAGCAATTTATTATCTTTATCAAAATCAATTAAATCGTTGTTTTTATCTAACAATAAAAAATAATATTTTGAACGACCCATAAAACCTGCATATTCTTTCAAATGAATTTTGTTTTTATAGATATTTTCAAATAATTCTATAAAATCAGAATGAAGTTTAGAAAATTCTTCTTCAATAATTTCTTTTTTTGATTTTATACGCTTCAATTCTTTTGATTCCAATATTTCAGTATCATTATCTAAACCGTTTTCAACTAATTTATAATAGTCTGAATCTTCATAATAATATTCAATAGGATAATCATCAATAGTTTCTTCATTTTCAGTATCTAATTCATATACAAACTTATATTTATTTGTGTATTTTTCTAAAATCACAGTAGTATCTTCATCTTTCTCCGAAGCGTATTTATATTCGCTTTTAGCTTTATCAAAATCAATTCCTTGATATAAATAGTCAGAATCATGTTCAGAGCTTTGAATAACTTGATAAAAGTCTAAATCAAATAAGGGTTCAATATTCCCTCCTTTTCCCATTTTTTGAACTAACATACCTTTTAATTCTTTAAGTTTCTTATCACTATCAATTGCTTTTTGTAATTTAATTCTATCATCAAGAACGCCTTTGTTTATTTTCAATTCATGTTCTATTTCCTTTTCACGTATATTTATTTGATTTCTAATAGACTTTTTATTTATATCAGAACCTTTATCGTTTACATCTTTATATATTCCAATAATAGCCTTAACTCCACTGTTTTTTAATATAATAGTGCGAAATGAAAACTTTTTAAATTCTTTCGGGTCATTTACTCTGTATCTATAATATTTTTCTGTTTCATCACTTACTTTTGAAGTAAAACCATGACTACGAACCCAATTATTGGCTTGATGTTTATTTTTAAAATTAGACTTACTTAATAATAATGACTGTAATTTTGTTACGCCATTTAAAATCATTCCACCGTTTTGCAAAACAGAATTAATAAAACCTCCATCTTTTATTATAGACTTACCGCCGGTGCTTGTATTTATTTTATCTAATATTTCTCTGTTAGTTCCCGTATATCTTTTTTTTACATTTGAATTTACAGCACGTTTATTTATAACAACCTGCCCAGCTTCAACGATAATCACATTATCTTTATTAGTAACAACTTTTAATGGACTTCCGTATCGTTTGTTCATTTTGCTTAAAATTTGCTTGTGAGAACCCTCATAAGTATATACATTATTATCTTCAAGAGCTTTTTTGCAAATAATAATTTCTTGAGATTCAACCTCTATATTTTTGTTAATATTTTCTACAATAGCATCAATGCCACCCACATCATGGGAACGATTACCCTGTAAATCACAACCATTTTTACAATCTTTCATTTTCATAAACCGTTAGCGTTTTGAATATCTTTTGTAATTGTAAGAGCATCACCTACAACGTTACCAGCACCATACATAAATGCAACGTATGCCAAAGTTTTAAACGTACTTTTTTCTTTTTCTATTAATCCTAAAACCAAACCGAATGCAGCACCAATTAATGCTACTTTTCTTTTAAATATTGCTGTATTTTTAATTTCCATGTTGATAAATTATTAATAACTGAACAAATATAACTATTTTATTATTGGTTTTGGAAAAAAACCTGTTTTATCAACTATAACTTTTTGAAAATTATTTTTTATATCAACATAAATAGCATGAAACATATATGTAGTAAATGGGTTTCGTGAGATATGGAAGCCAAATACAATAAAATTAAATTCTATTAAAAAATATTTTTTTGATTCACCTTCTGGAACTAAAACAATTCCTAATGTTGGGATAAAATATAAAAATTTAGTACTTGCCTTAAACGATATAGACCATCGTTTAATTTTAATATCAAATATTTTTTCAAAACTGATAGTAAATATGTTCTTTATTTTCATCTAATTTGAGGTTTTTATAATTAAACACTATATCTGTTTCGCTTGTAAAAGCACGTTTAATATCGAAAAGAATTTGTTTACACTCGTTGTAATTTATTCTATTGTAGTAGAATAACCCAACATCTTCTGGCTCATGTGATATAAGGTATTGAGACTGTATGTTATATTTTAAACAATGCTCGTAAATACCAAAATTACACCATTCTTTAGGGGTTGAGTTTGAACATAACTTTTTTTGTTTATCCCCATCAAGATATTCAATGTTAATCTTACAACCTAAACCAAAATCATAAATGCTATTCCCAAACCCTTTTTGGTTTGGCATTTTAGAATTACTTGAAATATAAACTATATTGCAATTATTAGACTGTTCAAAGTTGAAAAAACAGTCAAAAAACAATTCACGCAATTCTTTTAGTAAATTTGTATTAATTAATTCTATCATAGTCTTTTAATTTTTTTTACGAAAGAAATGAAAAATAATTTAAAATAAAAAATTTTTATGAGCGATGTTTTAAACCCAAATAGTGCAGAAAAAGTTCAACTCGGAATGGGTGAACTTTTTAATATATTAACAACAGGGGTAAATAATGCAACACAAACAGAAACATGGGCATTTTTAGAGATTGCACCAGATACCGAAATAACATCATTAACATTTCAATATTTGGACGGCACAACGGAGGTTGTTACTCGATATAATTTGGCTGCATACCTAACAACTACATTAATACCGCCTGTATTTAAACAAAAAAGAGGTTCTTGGATTTCTGTTACATGTGAAGGACAAGTAAATTGTTACGGATTAAACCCTATCGGATAATGAAAAAAAGAATAAGAATAAAATCTGTTTCTATTAGTAGTGGCAAAAGTCAGTTATCACCAGCAAATGCTTTGGCAAATGCTTTTGGTGATTTTATATTAACAGCAGATAGCAAATATATAATTGTAAACAAATTGTAGACAAACTATGGAATTATTACAAATAGCACCAGAAACAACATTTTCTTTAACATTAAATCAATTTACAATATTACTAATATTCGTAATTAGCCAAACAGCTACAATAGTAGGATATTTCTTTTATGTTATGAAAAAAATAAAAGAAAATAGCACAGAATTAAAGGCTGTAAAAAGTGAAAATAATAATCAATATAATTATTTAGAACAAGCATTTTTAAATAGAAACAAGTTTTGTAATATGAAGCATGAATTAACAAAAGAACGTCTTGATAAAAATGAAATTCAAAACGGAAAGATTTATAATGATATAAATTTGACATTAGAAAAATTAAATAAAACAATACAAGAATTTAATAATTCAATGCACCAAATAAAAGATGAATTACAATCGGGTATATGGCAGGCGAATAATGATATATCAAAACATATTGAATACCATAAAGGATTAGAAGATAAAAAAAAGTAGAATTATGAATAAAATAGAGCGAATACAAGTAGAAAAAAACTTTTATTTAGACGAATTTATACCAAAAGAATTATATTTTGCATATCCGACTTGGAAATTATATCGTTTGATTGATAAAAGATTATTTGCATTGCATCAGGCTGTAAGAGAAAGACATGGTTCAATGACATTAAATAATTGGATTCATGGTAAAAAAAGAAATTGGAGCGGTTTAAGATTACCAAACAGTTCTTATTATAATTTATTTTCAGACCATAGTTACGGTAGGGCAGGTGATAGTATAATGAGTAAAGATATAAATGAAGTTTGGGAAGATATTAAAAAAAATTATAAAAAAATATATCAGCCACTTGGATTAACAATGATTGAAACGGGGAAAAACATAGATTGGCTTCATATAGGTATAGGAAATACAAACATGAATAGTTTGTTTGAAATTAAAATGGATTAAGATATGGCAAAGGTAAGATTTACTAAAGATATGATACAAAAACCTGTTACTAAAACAGGTGATTTTCTTATGGTTTTTGACGGAGAGGAAACAGATATAACAAAACAAGTAAAATTTACTCCCGATATTCCTAAAATGGAAAACGAAACGCAAGATATAGAAACAGGACTTCTTTATAATTGGTATGCCGTAAACACGGGAAAACTTGCACCAACGGGATATAGAGTTGCAAGCGATGATGATTTTACAACTTTAGTAAACTATTTAATATCACAAGGATTTAATTATGACGGGACAACAAGCGGTAATAAATTAGGGAAATCTGTTTGTATACCATTTGGTTGGGCTTCAAGCGATATTGAAGGGGCTGTTGGAAATGATTCTTTAAGTTCCAAATATAATACTACACGGTTTACTATGGTTAATACTAAACGTAGGGAGAGCAATGGTAGTTTTAATTCTCTATATGAGGGGTCTCCCGTTTGGACTACAACCGAAGCTGGCAGTAATGCCTATTATAGACATGTTGGCGGAGGTAGTATAGCGGCTTTCAATCAAAATGATGGAAATAAAAAATCTGGATATGGAGTAAGATGCTTACGTGATGCAACAGCATCAGAACAACTACTTGCAGATGGTACATTTTTAGAGGACGTTACCGATTTAAGCGGAAACACATATAATACAGTAAAGTTGGGAACGCAAGTTTGGTTTAGACAAAATTTAAAAACAACAAAATATAATGATAATACAGATATTACAAATGTAACAAGCAATTCGTCTTGGGGGGCATTAACAACAGAGGCTTATTGTAGTTATAATAATGAACCTATGGTCGTTTTTGAAGTAGAAGATTATTTGTATGTTAAGCCAAAGGAAAATAAATTAATTAAGTCTCAAAATGTTTTCTACAATAACAGTACAGGTGATATGACAGTTACTGAAGTAGATTCTGCTTTAAATACGTTAGCTGTAAGAAGTCGAAAATATAATGAACCTATTTATCATGTATATAGTGGTTATCCTTTTTTAGATGAATACCATTTTAATAGTATACAAGATGTATTTAATAATGTAGTAATAGATACAACATTTGTAGCTAATACTACTAATGGTAGTACTACTGTAAATATAGTAAGTGGTACTAATTTTTCAGTTGGGAAAATGGTGTTTGGTTCAGGTATTCCTTATGGTACATATATAACAGCAGTAGGTGTTGGAACATTAACATTATCAAATGCAGCAACAGCAACTGCAAATGGAGTAACATTAACACGTAGACAAGAAATTTGGATAAAGGTTTATGGGACTGTTAAAATTGACAGTTCTATTGAGATGGATGGTGTTTTTTGGGATTTTTCTGAAGCTACGTGTATAGTAGGCGACACAACAGCATTCAATATAACAACCGTAAAAAATTCTGATTTTGTTGTGAGAGGTGGCAAGTGGTTGAAAATACATGCAAATTCAAAAATAATAGCTAACAATACAACCCAACAAGGGGCTTTATATTATTCAGGCGATATTCCTATTGATGAAACCTCAAACAGATTTGCGAATTATTATATACAAACAAATGAAAGCCTGCATTCTAATTTATTTATTTTTGAAAATAGTACAAACATTGGAAACATAGCAACAACTTATGATTTCACACCTGCAACTAAAATAAATAGAGCAACTGTAACGGGTAATGTTGTAATAACACTGCCCACATATCCGTCATCACAAAGCGTAAGCGTGATGCTTAAACTTACACAAGGAGGAGCAGGGGGTTATGATATAATTTTTCAAGATGCAATAAATTTATCACAATTTGTTTTTACCGATGGTACTGTTGGGCAAAGAACATGGGTAACTTTATTATGGGACGGGGAAGAATGGTGTTTTACAGCAAGTGCTTGGAAAGATGCAGTTTAATAATACAAATATATGGAAATAATACTACCAAATAAAGCGATTTTCGATACAGAAATAAGTTTTGAAAATCAAACACAAGATTGTCAAGCATACTTCTTTGAAGTAATGAATGC